>Ga0214543_1011516_pt1 | contig 12342 bp, 9 predicted proteins | sample CNSS2metaG_FD_160094 | JGI IMG/M metagenome (GOLD analysis project Ga0214543, IMG submission 160094) | Root nodule microbial communities from cowpea collected in UCLA plant growth center, Los Angeles, California, USA - CNSS2 | ecosystem: Host-associated > Plants > Roots > Nodule | place: USA...
TGTATATAAAAAAATATATATATATATATATATATATATATATATATATATATATATATATATATATATATATATATATATATATATATATATATATATATTAATATTTTGATTACATTGTTTTTTAATATTATTCTCTTAATAGATGATGCATAACTTATTTATAGGAGTATTCTATAAAACTAAATTAACATATAATTAGGGTATAAGGTATTTCAAAAAAGTGTCATTTATCAATTTTAAGCATACATAAAATATACAAATTTTATATCATGATGTTGTTTTTTTGAAAATATTACCTGTTGTTTATTTATCATTAATCATTAATATTTAATCTTTTATTGTTGTTCAATAATATTAATTATTAATTAGAATTAATAAAACTAAAAGGACAGTTTAAAAATATTACATCGGAACCCAAAATTTTCTTCCGTTAATGTCTTTGAAACTGATTGATCTAATATTAATTATTCTACTTATATTCTCAAATTGATCTAATATTAATTATTCTACTTATATTCTCAAATTTATATCAATTTATAATTAAATTTAAATTTATATAGAATTAATGTAATATTATCATTTCATAATTTTATATAATTTTACATTATATTGAATTTATATTGAAAACCTTTTTTTTTTTTCATTTAATATCCTTGAAAGATGATCTCTACATCTTATAGTACATTTTTCAAACATTAGATAATAGGTAATATTATGTAATATATTTATTCTTTTGAGAATAAATTCCAAAAATAATTCATTGAAAATTAAAATGTTTTATCTGATTTTAAATTATGAGAAATTTCTCATAAATATATATATATATATATATATATATATATATAAAATAATAATAATAATAATAATAATAATAAAAAAGTTTAGATTTAAATTAAAAAACAAAAAAAATGTGAGAACAAAACTTAAATTTAACATTTAAAATAAAATAAATATAGAAAAACTTTTTTTTAATAAACATATTTAATATTTCTGATAAAAAATATATAAATTCAAAAAATTTAAAAAACTTGATGATTATAACTATATAATAGTATGTTATAAAATATAATATTTAATAACATTTTCTATTCAGTAAATTATTTAAAATTAAGTTTAATTCTTAATTTTAATTAATTCGATCTTAATATAATATTTAAAATAATTATATACAATACATTTTATTAAAAAAGGTATAAAAATAATTTAATACAATTTTATTATAAAATTAATTAAAAAAATATTATTTAATTTTATAAAATAAAATATTTATATTAAATTTAATTACCCTTTAATAACTTTTAATTAATTTAATAAATATATAATAATTTTAAACTTTTAAAATCCCCGTGCGTTGCACGGGTATAAATGCTGGTAACATGGAAATTTTCGAATTACAGCTACAAACAAAATTTAGACAATTATGCTAAAAAATAAGGAAGAGAATATCTAGCACAATGGAACAAAAAGTAAAAGTAAACTTGTACAGAAAGAAAAGATGTTTATTAGAAAAAATGGTAACTATAACATGTAAAAAAAATCAGGTAAAAAAACGTGTAACAAACTAATTGGAAATGTATAACTTTTCACAGAGGTATTTGTCTATTTGTCTTCCGTTTGGGAAGATTCTTGGTTCACTTTTCAGACCTGCGTCTCTGTCTCTTGGGACGAAGAAGATTCTTCTGAGTCAGAGCTAATATTCAATATCACATGTTCTGATGAAATAGTTTCACCCCATCCTGCATGAAAATAGTTTTTGATTCGATCACACCACACTAAATGGAAAAAACATGACAAAGGGATAAAGTCACAAAGCTTACTTCTGTCTAAGAAAGCTCTTGCATCCTGGAAGAAGGACTGCAAGCTTCTAGAGTCCATTCTACCCTGTGTTCTACCCGTGCTTAAACTTGGAACATTTCCATGAACTGCATCACCTTCTGTCTCGTCACTTTGAACTGGAACTTCATCTTCAGTTTCCATTGGCTTACCCACATTCTCAACCATAGAATCCTTTTGAGAAGCCACCGTATTACCCTCTGATTGTTTGCAAGTGTCAATATTAACAGGTATAGATCCTATCAAAATTTCTTGGCTCTTAAGTTGGTCTGCTTGTTTTTCTTGTGTGGTTTTTAAAACTCCCTTGTCCGTTTTTTCTTCAGACTTTGGACTCAATACCTTGTTATCATGCTTGGCTTCAGCTTTCTGATTGACTTCAACTTTTGGCAGAGGAGAAATATGGTCTGTATGCAAGACATTAGGTTCAGCCGATTTGCTCTCAAGATTCTGATCAGGGATGGTATCATACTCTGAAGGAGTATCCACCTTTATTTCCTCATTGGTGTCAATATATTGGGGAGGTACAGGTGAAGCTACGTTATCTGAAAATGCATTTGGATTATGAGCTTCGAGATTGTGCGTATCTGAAGATGCTTCAGTCAGTGATAAAGCCTTTACACCACGGTCAATATAGCCTTTAATTTCTGCCTCAGCTTTCTCTCTTCGTTCCCTAGCTTTCTGTTCTTTTTGTCTGAGCTTCTTCTGGCGTTTCTTCCCCAAAATCTCAGCTTGTCTATAAAATTAGAGTGAATTATTAAATAACACTTTTAAGATTTTTCAGCAGTATCTCTCGTAATTTTTGCTCAACAGAAGCATAAAGAATAACTTGAAATGACGTAGTAGATTTCAATATATATAGTATTGCAAAACAAAGCAGTAACAAAAAAAGTGTTTTGTTCAGACTTCATTCTAAATGTCATTCAAATCAGATGATTTCTATAGAAAAATACCTTTTCTGAGCAGCTTTTTCCTCCTCCACCAATTGCTCCTGACACCTAAGTGCTTCGGCATCCTGGTCAGTAAGCCACGCCTTCACCTTAGAGAACAAAAGCTCACACTTCATCATGACAGAAAAAAATAACTAATTGGGAAAGTGAGAATATTAGTGTTATAAAATACAATTTGGGCTTCATATAATGTATTTTACATGCAAGGTATTTAAACAAATTCAAATATTACAAAATGACATGAGCTGGACCTCATGAGTCAATTATTAAAAAAGAAAAGACATTTGAATTGCATTGGTTTATTCTGCAGCCTTAGATGCTGAAGAAAACACAGCTTGAAACCAAATTCAAAAGGCACGCTGCATGAAGAAGAAGGGGAGGGGGGTGTTATATGAACAAACTTTGAAATTTAAGACACTTACCAATTTTTGTTCTATCAAGAAACCTGTGCAAGCAACTAGGTTTTTCAGTTCAAGACAAATTTTTCCCGCATCTCCATCAAATACATATTTTTTCACTGACTCTGTTGTTCCGCATAACCATGTTTTTTCACTGGCATCATCAAGAAAACCGAACAACAATTGGGAAGATATGGGAAAGCTGGAAGGTCTAGATTGAGCAATACCCTGCAAACAATTAAGGTATATTGCATTAATATACCAAAGATACAAATTTAACAAAAGTTAACACGAAAAACTAATTAGAAAGTCAGACTGCAAAACTGCTTACCAAAAGGACAGCACCAGACATCATATAATGCGGAGGAAATGAATACAATCTTTGGTTTTGAATAAGAGTTGTCAATGATTTTAAAATTGAAGCAGCCGGAACTTCCTAGAAAGCATTGTCAATAAGGAAAAACAAGATATTTAGATTAATTTATAAAAAATAGATATGTGAAAACAGTCAGAGATGAAAAGATGAGACACCACAAGGGATGTGCAGCATGCGAAAAAAGTAAGAGATGAAAAGATGAGAAATCATGTGGGATGTTTTGCCTCTCTGCATTCTGCAGTTTATGCCTTATCCAGCTTTCCTATTAGAGCCTGGAGTCATATATGTTTTGAATTCTTCCTTACTTGCTCCTCTTTAAAAATTCAGTATAAAGAAAACAGGTTCAAAGTATCTCTCAGTGTAAGGTGATTAATTTCCTGGGACAACCTTTAAAGTTATGGGGAGCATTGCGTCACTACAATGCTTCTGGTAAAAAGTAAGGACACAAATTTTATGAAGTTTACATGTTATGTGGTTCCCTAACTGGATATGCATCACTTAAGGGAGTTCATTTGTCCCCGTTTCCATACAATATGATGAAGTACACCAGAGATGTGACTTAATTTCACTGCACTCCTCATGGTCTCATCTCCCAATTCTCAGCCTAATATATATCATATATGGTATATAGCAACATGCATGCAGGGTGATTTAACATTAAAATAATTTCATGTTCAAATAACTTATATATGAAGGAACAAGATTTTACCTCCAGCAGAACATTTTCCAATGATACAACTTCCTTTGCCTCTTCTGCAGAGAGCTATTCAAACCACGAATAAAAATAAAAACATTAAAAAAAGTTGTCTTATTCATATATGTTGATTCACAATAATGAAATATCACCTTATCCCAATATGCTCCTACAAGATCCCTACTTTTTGTAAAATCCTGAACCTATTAGAAACAGCATGGGAAAACTTTAGGAAAAGAAACAAACAAGCTTATATCTATTAGAAAATATAAAAGGGTTAATGTGTGAACAAAGAACTAACATGATATAATTATTTTTTAGATCCAAAAAAAATACCTTGTCAAGCTTTTGCAGCCGATGATGTACACGAATATGTCTTCTATAGTTAAGGGTGGAGCAAAACACTTGAGAACATTTGTCACAATGCTCCAACTGAAGCTTCATAGGAGAGAGCAAAGGCCAACCTGGAAATGATGTCAAATGAGTGAGAAGTGATATCGAATAAGGTTTTCTTTTGGATAAATTTCTCTATACATACTTATAGGACAAGAAAATAACAAGGTGAAATGGATTGAGTTTTAGGACAAGCTAAATAAAAAAGTTTCCATTAAAGTAGAGCACATAAGTTGATTTTAGTTTATATGAGTAGTTTAATTGATTTTACCCTATTTTCTCCAATGAGCTCCTATTAAAAAGTTTATCTAATTAGGACCTAAATGGCTTTTCAAAATTAAATGTGTCTGTCATGACAAGCCCAAGTTACCTATGCTATAATATCACATGATTAGTACATACTTGAATTCATTTACATCAATGTAAAAAAAAATGTTATCACCTTAATGCTGTTGAAAATGAACCTCCAAAGATATGAACATTCAAACTTGAAAAAGAATTGTTAACACCTTGTGAATCTAAAGCCTCAAGTAATCGAAGCAAATCATCAGAGTTGTCATCGCCCGTGGGAAAATAAAGGGAAGATTCTCCGCCCATCGTCATGAAATCAGGCGAGCTAGAGGCTTTAAGTTTTGCCTATCTATTCACTTGAACTGTTTATCAAGAAATCTCCCAAGACTACCTGCATAAAGTATAAAGAAATACATGTAAATAGATTGAACATGATATCACGAGAAATTGAAATTTTAATAATCAAGTTAATGTTGCCAAGACATGCTTTAAGAGGGAAAGAAAGAAAAAACACTTCTGATTTAGTTTTGATGTGATAAATCTCCCAGAAACCAATAGTTTAGTATTGAAGACTTTGGCAAATAGTTTTATTTCGCTAACCCAAAATTCGTCTACCTCAAGACGAAAGGTCTTTCTTAGCCATTACCTGCCACAACTACTGAACACACAAAACAGATACAATGGGACTTGATTAGGGTGGATAAAGAAACAAAGAACTCCCAGCTGTTCAAGTTGGGTGGCACAGCTATGTCCATTTTAGAATATCTTATTCACACATCACAAGAAACATTACAGGCTAAATTACAAGACAAGAAAACAAAAAAGAAAACTCGGAAGCTACTAGTTCTTGCCTTCTCGGAAACAGAATGGATAAAGAAAAGGAATTAAGCAAAAAAGATCTCATTTTTCCTTCGTTGTTTCAAGAAAACATGCCGCAATCGCAATTGCAGCTGCATTTACCCACAATTTCACGTAACACCATAACAAATTTAGGATGCAATGAACTAAACCAAAAAGAACAACACCATAACAAAGTCACTGCACGTAAAAAGAACAACCTACCCGTTTACAGAGTTCAACGCACAGACTGGTAGTACTACTCACTTCATTGCTCAATTCATTCTTATGACTTTTCTCCAAAAAAGAAGTTTCAAATGCTATATATTTATAAGAATTAAACACTGCATCGATATCAACACCGCACGACTTGCTGTTTCTTTTGATGTGACTTTTTCTTTTTTTCAGAAAACAATAAATAAAATGAAGAGCAGTCCGAAACGGCCTAGACTGAGTTTCCTCTCCCTCAAAAACTAACTAACTTTTAACTTAAAAAATTATCTGTATAGAATTTAAATATTCTAAATTCATAAATTTTATATTCATATTTTTTTTATTTATAAAAATATCGTTTAACTTAACCAATCGCATGCATTGGCGACCTTTCGTAGACTTAGACTCTGTTCCTATGATAATATAGATATAGATTTAGAACAGAGTGTGAAGATAGATTTGTGTGGATTTAAGAAGATGAATATAGTGTTTTTTTTAGTAGATTTAGATAATAGAGTGAAAGAATTTGAAAATAAATTTTGTGAAATTTAATGAATGATTTGATTGATATAATAAATTAAAAAAAAAGTTATAATAGATAAAATTTAAAATTTACTAAAATATTCGTCATAATAAAAATTTAATAAAATTACAATTTATTAAATAAAAAAAAAATAAAATTTAAGAATATTTTAATTTATTTTTATATATTAATTATATATATAAATATAAATTAATAATAATAACTACATATATTATTAGTTTTTAACAATATTATAATTATTATTAATTATTATATACTTTAATTAATTAATAATAATAATCATTTTATATATATTACTAGTTTTTGTATCCATGCAACGCACGGGGTTTTTTAGATTATATTTTTTTTGTAAATGGTAATGAACAATGAGTGCTATGCAATAACCTATATATGAAAATATGATGTCTTAAAAAAATTTTGAAGTGTAGAAATGAATTAAACAAATAATAAAATACATATTGTTGTTGCTTTGAGAAGCATTATTGTTGTATGTCATTTGGTTGTCTATTCTTTTATCTGCAATAACAAACACAAAAAAAAAAAAATCACTGATAGAAATGTTAAGTTATGCTGAAAATATGATTTCTTTAGAAGACAATGATTTTCGTCCAATATACAATAGAACATGTTGTAGTTTGAAACATAACAATTGAAGAAGAAGCAAAAAGATAAATAAGTTCATGTATGTTTTTACAAACTAATAAGTTAAATTAGAAATGAAAAATACTAAATTACATACCTATAATCTCTTATTTGTTAAAGAGTTTCAAAAATTTCTTTGTACACAACATTTTTTGTTGTGTTTGTGACATTTCCATCTTCATCCAGTATAAGTATTTTCAATCCCTTTTTTGTTTTGACTTTAGAAATAGCAACATATAACTGACCATGTGTGAATACAGGACGTGGAAGGTAAAGTCTGACTCTAGAAAGGGTTTGTCCTTGACTTTTGTTAATCGTCATGGCAAAGCATAAGGATATCGGAAACTGTCTTCTTTGAAATTTGAAAGGCAATCCTGAATCAGATGGAACTAAATCCATTCTTGGTATACAAATTCTGTCACTAATATTTTTTCCAGTAATTACAGTTGCAGAGATTACATTTTTTTCTAAATGGTTAACTTGCAATCGTGTGCCATTGCAAAGACCTTTTGCTTGATCAATATTTCTCAAGAGCATGATTGGGGCACCTGTTTTCAACTTCAGTTCATGATTTGGTATCCCTGAACATTTGATATCATTTAAGAATTCATATGTAAACCATTCAGATTGAACTTTATCTTTGTCCATCAGATTGGCAAGGTGTATCAGAACTTAAATAAGTGACATCTTCACCACCTAATAAAGACAACATAAATTCATTTACTTCCTCTACAAAATCATTTGTTAGGCACAAGATTGTTCCATCATCAAAATAACCAGGCTTCATCATGTTAACCACAAATTTAGGATAGACAAATTCAACCAATGACATTAAAGGTAATTCTATATTTTCAATGAGCAACTGTTTTGGAATCTCAACCATGCACTCACCATTCTCATTTAAATCCATGTCTCCGTCTCCAATCTTCAATATCCGATCAGCAAATTCTTTGATATCATTTGCTGTTTTAGTATCTGTTGCAGTACTTAATCTCATGTTCTTTGATAGTTTTAGCACTTTACAACACTTCCATAACTTAGAATAATTGATTGTTGCTTTGATGATATCAAACCTAGATCCTTTCTTGATAACAGGTAAAATTTGCCTGAAGTCACCTCCCAAAACCACTGCTTTACCACCAAAGGGTTTTTCATTATTGGCATCATCAACATTTTTCATAATATCTCTTAGTGTTCTATCAAATGACTCAAAGCATATTCTATTCATCATTGGTGCTTCATCCCAGATAATAAGATTGGTTGCCATCAAAAGTTTAGCACGTAGACTACCTTGAGGTATGTTGCAAGTTGAATCATCATTAATTAATAGTGGGATGCAGAAGGTTGAGTGTGTTGTTTTTCCACCAAGAAGTAGTAAAGAAGCAATTCCACTTGATGCTACATTCAAAACAATCATACCCTTGCTTCTTAGAGCAGCTGACAATGTCTTCCACATAAATGTTTTACCTATACCACCATAGCCATATAAAAAGAAGAATCCTCCCTTTTTTGAAAGAATTGTTGTCATGATATCCTCATACACTTGTACTTGTTCATCATTGAGTGCTTGAAAGTAAATGTCATGTTCTTTGGCCATGTCTTCTTTATTATACTGCAGCTCATCAACAATAAATCTATTTTGGAATGTATTTAGATATGAAATATCAAGTTGCGGTAATGAAGGATAATCTTTTAGACATCTACCATTTGACATTAGCATTTCTTGTATTTGAAGCAGACACATTTTCTGTAATTCAGCATCTTCAATTTGAAGACCTACATGAAAAAGGTTATGGAATCAGAAATTATATTTCTATTCATTTTAAGAAATTATATTTCGTGTCATTTTAAGAAATACCTGGTAAGTTCATCTCCTTTCTTTTTGGGTACAAAATTCCATCACATAAGAGACTCCAAGTAGAATTCCAAACTACATCAGGTTTAGAAATTGTATTCATGGACAACAAAGTGATAAATAATCTTCTAATTTGATAGCCAGGAGCAAATTCGCTTGCTTCTTTGATTGCATCAATGTATTCTTTGTCGTCAGCCAACAATCCCAAAGCATAGCAAGCTTCTTCGTAGGTTTCATAAAATTTACCATCAATGGTCTTTATGCTGTCATAATCAATACAACATTTTTGAATGGTCAGTAAGATCCTCAAATAATAAAGGTCTCCAGACCCAAAAGGAATATAAGTAAGTCTACCAATATTGTAGCCTTTCTTCCTTAGTTTCCATTCTTTTTCTTTAGCAAACCACACAAATTTGCTGGGAAATTCATAATAAGTCAATTGTTTTCCTTCTATATAAATTTTGTTAACCTCAAACCAAGCTAGAAACATTGTGTTACCATTTTCGTATCTATTGAACACCACATTAATATCATCATCATCTTTAAACAAAGCAGATTGTTGGCCAGGAAGATGGAATGTCAACCTTTGAACAAGAGGCCATCTGTGATGAATGTCAAAAGCAAATATTCGCCAAGCTGCTTCACATGGTGATAGATAGCTATAATCATAATACCTCTTAATCTCATCAATAATGATTGATTTGTCTGATTTTGCAGAGTTATTGCTTATTTTAAGAGTAGCTTTGTCAGGACCTTTGTTCACATATTTAAACAAATACTTGATTGAATTGGTCTTGTTGCAATACTCTGTATTTACATGAGCTTGATACCTCATTAGAAGAGGTGGATTGTAAGGAACAACACTTTTATTGTCAAGCTTAATTCCATTCTTCTCAACAAATGTACCATTATCAAGTCTTCTGTAGGAAGGATATCCTTCTTCATCAATTGAAGTTGAAGATTTGAAATTTTTTGGATAAAATTTAGAACATCTACCTTCTTTCATGCACGGAGAATTATATCTTGCAGGTCCGCATGGACCATGGATCATGTAACTTGAAACAACTTTTTCCAATTTTGGGTACAAATCCGCATTGGGAAATTCAGCTGATATTACTTTATCATTATCAGTTGCATTTTTTCAATTTGCATTCTCCATCCAACCACAAAAGTATATGGGCATGAGGTAATCCTCTTTTTTGGAATTCTATTGTGTACATTCCTGGATATATAAAAAAAATGTTATTATTTATATTATTTTGACACATTTAGTTGTAACAATTTCATTTAATGAATATGCATATAATGTATATTATTTGATACAAAGCATACCTGCAGTGGTTTTTCCAAAGAAATCCTTCTTCTTAAAATCTGTAATCATTTGATCAAGCTTCATTTTCAACACTCTACATACAATATCAGGTCTGTCTGATGTAGATAATCCTTTGGCCAAAATAAACTCTTTGATTTCACTCCAATTGACATTGCATGTTATAGTAATGAACAAATCAGGATATCCAATTTTTTTACAAATGGTCATATCATCTTTACAATTGTTGAACATATATCTGGTACCACTAGTGAATGAAGCAGGCAAGACAATACGTCTTCCAATTGAAGAAGGATTTGTTTTTCCTCTATTAACAACCTCTTTTAATCCATTAAGAATATCACAACGAATTAATTTCTGATTAGCTCTAATGAAAGACAACCTTTGTGCTTCAACCATTGTATAACAATCAACTAAAAATTGTTGGAACAATCGGCATGCATTGACAATATTACCATATTCTATACATCTTTGCTGTATTTTGAATGCAATAAATTCTCTCAAAGAAATTCGAATTCTCACTCTTGATTTACTTTTTGAATGAGATTCTCTTATTGGAATATCTTCTTGATAACCATCTTCTCCATATGGAAACATGAGAGGATATTGCAGTGGAATGAAAGCAATGTGAGTTTCATGCAATCTTGTCAATTCACCAGAACATTTTTTGACAATTATATCTCTGCCTACATCCAAATTGTCAAAATCACCAACTATTAGTGCAATTATTTCATCACATGAAGGTGTGTTATAGACTCTAGGGTCTTTGTTTCTGCCTCTAAATAGTCTTAGTGTGAAATCTGATTTAGTACTTTGCAGTAACAAATCTCTAACTCTTCGAAAAGATTTGGCAAGAACATTGTTATTGTCAATCATTTCAATTAAATCAGCAATCAATGATTCATCTAGAACAGATTCCTTAGAGTTTGACCTAAAACATGATAATGTTAATTTTTACCATTATCCAAGCTATATTTCATTAGCAAAATAATCTCTTCCAAAGCTTTTAACCTACTTAATCCTTAATTTTACCTTACTTTTGTAAATAAATACATTTTGGGTTACATTGATCTAAATATACCACTAATCCCATTTTTGTGTCCTTTTTGTAGATTGGAAGCTTTGCTCCAAAAGTCCAGACAAATGAGTGACCCAGAATAGCAAGGAGAAAAGCAAAATTGTCAACAGGAAGCGCTCGGCGACACAGAGCCAGCGGCAGGCGCAACAGGCCGCCAGCGCTAAGTACCAGACAAGCGCCAGCCAGGCGCCACTGCTGCTCACTGCTTGGCGGTACCTGGACGCCGCCGGGCGGTAGATGAAAATTTTGGCCCCTGTTTGATGGCTAGCGCCTGGCGCTGAGAGGCTTCCGCCAGGCGCCAATTTTCGCTGATGTGTCAAATGGCCCTTTTCCTTCTGTTTTTGCGAAGGGAAACTCATCTTGGACACTTTGGAGCTCGAGCAACACCTCTTGGAGCGCTTGGAGGTCTGCTAGGGCTAGTGGAAACTACCCTTTCTTCCTCTTTGTATCTCCTCCCTCTTCCATTTCATTTTGTAAGCTTGAGCTCTCCATGACAATGTAGAGCTAAACCCATTTTTGTTGGGGTTAGATGTAGCCACTGAACTTTCATGTATTTTTGAATGATTTGAATATATAAATGCTTATTCCATTGATTGCTAGTATCTTTGTTTATGTGCTTAAAGCTTGCTTTGTTTTGACTATTCATTGCATGATATTTGGGTCATTAGGTATTGGAAAATATCTCTTGAAACCTAGAATTGGAACAAGATACCTAATGGAACTTGTATCTAGGAATGGAACTTGACCCATTAGTTATCTTAAACCTTAATTTGTAAAGCGGGTTTGTTTATTTAGGGATTCAAGGAATTGACTCTAAATAAGGAAACCTAGGCTCATTCAACTAAGGGATTAGGGTTTGAGTAGACTTGTGGGTTGACATTAGTAATTAATGGAGAAGAGTTTTATTG
>Ga0214543_1011523_pt1 | contig 12335 bp, 4 predicted proteins | sample CNSS2metaG_FD_160094 | JGI IMG/M metagenome (GOLD analysis project Ga0214543, IMG submission 160094) | Root nodule microbial communities from cowpea collected in UCLA plant growth center, Los Angeles, California, USA - CNSS2 | ecosystem: Host-associated > Plants > Roots > Nodule | place: USA...
TAATATATACAAATTAAATTTTGTCTCAATTTGGAGAGGAAAAAAAATGTTAAATTTTAAAAAAAAAACTAGGACCAAATTGAAAACAGATAACGAATAATAGGACCAAATTGAATACAAAAATCTAATTCTGACACGTGGCATAATATGAGCTTGACACGTGTACATTTTTGTTAAATAAAAAAAATTAAAAAAATTAAAAAAAATTAAAAAAAAATTAAAAAAAAATTAAAAAAAATCAAAAAAATCACAAAATGACACGTGGCAGTTACTGTTCACATCCGTTAATGATTTGGACGGAATTAACGGAAAGGAGTTGATTGAAAAAATATAACGAAAAGTATGACCAAATTGAAAACAATTTAAAAAGTAGGACCAAAGTGAAAAAAGTCGACCAAAACTAGGACCAAAAGAGTATTTAAGCCTAAAATTAAATATAATTTTTTCTAAGCAATAGTCACACACACACACATATATATATATATATATATATATATATATATATATATATATGTATGGTTTAGAATAACATAAAATATATACGAAATATTACTAAAATAAGATGTAGACACATTATGTCTTATGGATCTCGTACAAAACAACAATAGTACTACTAATAATAATAATAGAATAATAGTAATGTTTCCATTATACTAAATATTCATTAATACTAATCATATTAATACTAATAGTAAAATAGTAATAATATAATATCAGTAAAGTGAAAAAGAATATTTTTATATAATTAAAATTTATACCATTTATGTGAAATATCAATAATTGTTAATATAAAATATAGGTACATTGTGCATTATGAAACTCGTACAAAATAAATAGAACATGAAATTAAGATTAACTTCAAATTTGTTAATAAAAACAGATACAAACAACTTAAAACAATATTTAAAAAAAAAAATAGTCGTATAAAATTTAACAAAGAGTTCATCTATATTATTTAAAGTAACATTATTTTTTATATTAATCTATATCATTTTAAAAATAACCATATTGTTTATTGTGAGATATATAAATCGTAAAATTATGATATAAATTTATGATGATATATCTTTTAAATTGAAAATATATATTATATTATATTATTAGGAGTTAATCACTTAGTTATAATAATAATAATAATAGTTATTATTATTATTATTATTATTATTATGACAAAGTAATAATAATAATATTAATATCAATAATATAATAATATAATTGTTATTAAAACAATTTCTCTCCATTGTAATTAAAAATATATATAAATATTATTAATAACCTCTTAAATAAGAATAATAAAATTTAAAAAATATTTTTAACTTTCAATAAATACAAAGTCATCCTCCATCGAGTAGTAAAATAGTATTATTAATAAATTAGTAAATAAAACAAAATAAAATAAAGCAGTTGATTATAATTATAATAACAATTAATAATAGTAAAAATAACGTTAATAATAGAACAAAAATACTCAAAAGGAAATATAATTATGAAACAAAATTATAATATCAATAGTAATGATAAATATAGAATTAAGGAAGAGAAATGTAAATTGATTCTTTGATTTTTTTTTTTCAAAATCAAATATAATTACTATAATTAAGATAATTTCTCTCCACCATAATTATAAAAATAAATAAATATTGAAACTGACCTTATAAATGAAAAAAATAAAATTGTAATAAATTTAAAAGATTTCAAAAAGTATGAATAAAAAACAACTCATTCGTAATTAGAAAATTAAAAACAATTAATTGATCAATTAATAAAATTAATTAGTCAATTAATAAAAAAAGATTTAGAAATAAATTATTTAAGTATTAATTCTAAAATTATTTAATCCTTTAAAATTATTTCCAATCATATTTTAAAATAAAATAATTATTATTTTGAAAAGGTTAAATTTATACAAATTTAAAATAGAATAACCTATTCCAGTTTTATCAGTTTGACAATATGAATGACAAGAGCTCCTTAAAGTAGAAGGAACAATATCTTTGCAATCAATCCAATTTGAACTAAAAAAGCAAATTGCTTTTATTAAACTAAAACATCAATCTCCATTTTTATTTTTCTCATGCAGAATGTTTATAGTGTCAAATACTATATAATCTCAATTACAACTTCAACTTAATCTGACATGAAACTATTACTTGGGACCAATGTCCTCAAGTACACATGCTCCTCTACCACAACAGATATAAGAGACACAATCAAATCTTTGTCTTCAACAAATCCATCACTGATCTACGTCATACACGTTAAAATTAGTATAAGAATAAACAAATTATGAAAATTTAACAAATGATCAAGATCATGCCAAAGAAACAAAAAATGTTTCTTTCAGGGAGATACATAGAGAAATCAAATGCATTTGTTAAGAAAACCCATCTCAAACCTTTAACCATAAATCGTGAAAAAAAAAACCTTTAACCACAAACCATCAAACCCATTACAAAACTTTAATCAGAAACTATCAAACATGAACAAACCTTCACAAACTTAGCATATCTTTGTTGTATAAAAGGTAAACATCCAGCCAGGATTGCATACAATAAAACACAACATAACCATGCATCTAATGTTGTATGCAACAAGGTAAGCATCATAGACCTTATTATGACTTCCACAAGTTGTATGCAACAATCCATCTGCCTAGAAATTTTCACATGGTGAAGCCAATAAGAAAAATCATATGCTTTATCTAAAGTGGTTGAAAGCATATAACATCTTACCTTAAGATGTTGGGGTAAAACACTAAGACCAAAATAAATTTTTTTAAAATTTTTTTTTTTTTTCATGATCCACCAGTACATTCTCAAGCTGCAAGGACATAACAACATTTGTGTGAAAGACGCAAGACCAAAGATAACCATGTGGTGCAATTTGAACTTGAAAAGGGAGAAAAAGAACCTTGAGATCCCTGTGGAACACACCTTTAGTGTGACAGTAGCTCACCTGATCAATCAACTGTTGGAACAAATTTCTACATTCACCTTCTTGACATTTACCTTTTGCTGCCTCTGAATGTAGAATTCATCAAATGCCTAAAATGCATCAATGACAAAAATATAGTCTTCATTAATTTATATTGTTTTACATGAAAATTTAAATATCAGTAATTCATAAGATAATAAAATTATTATTCATGAGAATATTAAATAGGAAAATTAGTACACCTTCCCTGAATAACACCTGAAGATTGCTATAAATGGCATTGGTCTCGTGAAATAGACAATTGTAGAAGTGCTATACAATAAACATATCATAATTTAGTATAGTGTGATAAGAATAAACCAATCTTACGAAAATGATAAACAACCTAATACATATAATAGCAGAAAAAACCAAGTTCATGTAAATACCATTTACAATCATTTGAAGCCTAATTAGTAAACCATGTGATGGTTAAAAAATCGTACCTTAGAAAGAAGAGCCTTAATTTTTAGACATTAAATCCAACTCCAACATCCTCACTAATCAGCCATGGATTCCACATGATGAGGGGTCTACACTATCATTGTATGTATGATTTGAAAGAAAATTGTAAATAATACAAACACACACGATAAATCTACTATTAATAGCAAAATAACTAAGATGTAATGGTTGGATCTACAACAACATATCTAACAACTACTTTAATAGGTAAGTAATGCAATTCAAAAGTCACAATCATATACATTAAGGTATACCCCACGACTATTTTTTTCACCAGGATAAAACATGAAGCCTTAGAAGTGTTACCTTACAAATGTAAAAATAACATTTTTTTCATCGATATTTCAGAAGGATTGCACCAACATCTGGAAATATGGCTTTAACTCTCTAACAATCAAATTAATTATTGTAGGCTCCCTTGCTACTTAGAGACCCCTAGAAAAGAAAGTTAAATGATAAATAAACATAAATAATCAAGAAACATAACCAAATACCCAAATATTATGAATATAATAACAGAAGAACAAACTACATAAAAAAAATTGAAAAATACACTCAAAGATAGTTAGAACAAACAATTTAAACAAAAAAAAAACAACCTAAAAAAATATTACAATATCAACTCATAATAATGATAGTTTCCAAAATACAAAATCATAGTTTCCAAATTACAAAATGTTATCAATCTCTAAAATTTGGTATGGAACACAAACTTTTATTATTTAATATTTAATAGATTATCATTATTATATAACGAAAATATCCCTAAATCATTGGAATTTAATTATATTCTTGGATAATATGAATATGATTATATCCTAAATAATAACAATCTTATTATATATCTTAATAATAGCAATCTTATTATATCCCTTAATAATAGGGATATTATTATGTCTTTGATTGACAACATTTTATTAATATAGATGTTACCATAAAAGTCATAATAAAGGTAACAGTAACAACAACGTAACTATTTGATTGACAGTTACTTAAAATAAAATAAACTTATTTTAAAAAAGTTATAATCAACTAGAAATGCAAAGCAGTGCAAGAATAAAAAGTTAGAATAAAATACATATAATTGATAATAATAAAAAAATAAAGACATATTTTTTTAATGAATAACCAATTGATTCGTACCGTAAGAAAACAATTTCTCAATCAAAAATAGTTAAAGACATATGGTTTTTGCCACAACTTAAAATAGAATTCCAAAAAATCTCAAAAAATCACAAACAAAATCCCAACAAATAATGACACAATAGCAAACATTATCAAAAAACGATTTAACTTGTTTTAGGTAATCAATATTCAACTCCTATCATAAGAACCAAAATACAAAAAAAAGTTTTATCAAACATACAACTACAAAGCACAAATGATCGAAAGGTTAAAAAAATGATGTTAAGGTACCTTAACAAATCCTAAATTATGAAATACATATCAAAAGACCACAAACCAAAAAATAGAAAACACCAACTCAAATGTAACAACCAAAATACCAAAAACTAATATTTATTCAGCATTTCAACCATAAATCACAACTAATCCAGATATCATAATAAAAAAACCATGATAATGGTTCAAGTAAATTGGGTTAAAAGAACATCTAACCTTATAATCTCAGCTTGTCAACTGCGAATGCTTTAGTAACGAATGTCTAAACTTATTTTCGCAGCTTGTGATTTGTAAACCCTTCCAAAATGTGAGTATATACCACGTACCAACTAAAATTGACAATAAAAATTAAAAGCATAAGAAAAATTAAGAAAATAAAACCTCAAATGCTAAAAAAAATACCTTTTTCGATAACACTATACCATTGTATTATTCTTGGATGAATAAAGTCCTGCACCGAAAACGTAACAAAAAAAAAAACTTACAGAATGTCACGGACACAAAACAAAATATGTAAACTAAGAGCAGAAGAAGAATGCAGAATAATAGATCAAAACCCTAAACAATATACCAACAAAACCCAAACAAAACCACAAACCCTGAGACGGTAAACACCAAATAAAACCATAATCGAAAATGTAAACACCAAGTAAAACTATAATCGAAAATGTAAACACCAAGTAAAACCACAATCGAAAAACCATAATAAAAAAGCAAATAATCGAAAAACCTAGTGTTGGAAGAAATGGGGTTAAGAAACATCTAACCGTTTCGTGACCTCTAAATCTTTCAATGGAAACCTCGTAACTTTTAGGAAGTATAGATGGTTGTTCATCAAGTTTTTCATCTAGATTCTGGTAGAGAAGAAAGAAAAAGGGAAATACAGAGCCACGAAACAGAGAAAAGAAATAATGGGGAAAGGAGCGAGAATGAACCATTTGCATTTGAAACCCTTTTCTCATACATTTGAATTAAGAGCCCAATTACGTCTATCAACTGCGGTTCGTGCTTCTGCCGTTTACGTCATATCACAAAACTATGGAAAAGACAAAATTGCCATTAAAGATGCACATCTTCAAAACTAAAGCAGGGGGTACATTAGTAAAGCAGCAATGCCACCAATACAATGACGAAAAGACCATGACTGAGGACAACTGTTCAGATAAGAGAATGGGTATAAATGGAACAATAAAAATGGAAATGACTTAAAACCCATATATTTGGACAGCTGTCAAGAAATTAAATATGAGTATTTGGATAATATTCCTACCAGTTTGGATTCTTATATTTATAGTAGATTTCTAATGTTAAAAATACAAGTATTTAATCATTTTATTATTTTTATTCAAGAGTAAATGTCTGTCACATATTAAAATATATGTTATTACAGTCATTTAAAATTATAATCATGATATAATAGCAAATTGTAACCATGAAAAGAAATTGGCTCAAATAAAATTTTCAATTTGGCCGTCCTAACAAAACTTTCACATTTTATTCCTCTAGAAATTTTTATTTTCCTCTTTGATATATGTTATTTACTAGTATCTATTAAGTAATAAGTTTTTGGTTATGTCAAATACTTACATAGGATTAAAATATGTTTTTTTACTTAAATAATCTTAGTCTGCAATAAATTCTTAAATTTTGTTTTTGGTCCTTAATTAAAATAAGTTCATTGACGTGTTAGTCCTGTTTAATCATTGATGTAATAGCTTAACAAATCACTTATCACGTAATAGATGGTAGAGCCTAAGAATAAATATTGTAGAAAATCAAAAGTATATTCTTTTATTGAAAATAAAAAGCAAATTCCAAAAAGTGTTTTCGTGACAAAAAATTTAAACAGATAAATTATATTTCTTTTGTAAAAAGTATTTCTAAAACAAAGTAATAATACTAAAAACAATAAAATTATATTTAGTAATAGTAATATATTACAAGTTATAGATAAATTATGTATACTTACATGAAAGTAATATAATTGTCTTAATAAATAAACGTAATTTATAACGATTTAACAATTAGATTATAATTTTGTCCGAACATAATTTATTTTAATTGATCTTCGGTCTTCACTACATTTAAAAAAGATGCATCAAGCTGTAATTTTAATTCAATTAATCCTTAAACTTTATTGCTTTTATAAATAAACAAAAATATTAATTTTCAAACTTATTTGAAAAATTGTAAATATTAATAAAAAATAGTATTATTTATAATTATTTATCTCCGGTATGTTTAACACTTTTATTAATTCAGGATATACAGATTTTTAATCTTATTTTCAAAACTATAAACTAAAATTTTAAAAGATACTGTTGTAATACAATTAAACCCTTAGTTAAAAGTAAAATAATTCCGCATAAATAATTTAGGTGTCTTTCTCAAATAAAAATATTAATAAAATCAAATAAATATTTTAATTATTATTATTTTTATTTCTAATTCTTCCTTTTATTCTTTTTTTTATTACATAAAACACGGGAAGAAGAAAAATGAAAAAAACATCGACATATCTTATATGTAAGAGATGTAATTCAAACTTATTAAAAAACTATTATAAATATTAAATAAACAATTGTCTTATTAATAATTACTTATGCAAATTATTACCTTTATTCTTTAAAATTATAAACTAAAATTTTAAAAGATACGCAATCAACAAATTTAGTTAAAGTAAAATCATTCTATAAACAATTTAATTTTTTTTTTTCAAATAAAAATTTGTAAAAACCAAATGAAATATTTATATGCTATTTTCTTTATTTCTAAAATTTTTATTGTATTTTATTGCATAAAAATGAGTCACAAAGGAGAAGAAAAGTGCGAAGAACAAACATTGACACTCTGGTAAGAAATTTAATTCAAACTTATTTAAAAAACTATTATATTATTGAAATTATTTATTTGAGTGTATCTAATACTTCTATTAGTTTAGGACATACATACTCATAATATTATTCTTCAAAATTATAAATTAAAATTTTAAAAGATATCATTATAATAAATCAACAAATTTGTTTAGTTAAAGTAAAATAATTCTGCATAAATAATTTAAGTGTCTTTTTTCAAATAAAAATATTTTAAAAAATTAAATAAACATTTTAATTGCATTGTTATTTTCTTTATTTTTAAATTATTATTTTTGTTGTATTTTATTACATAACAAATGAAGAAAAAGAAAATAGAAGAAAACATTGACATCCGATAAGAAATTTAATTCAAACATATTTAGAAAATTATTTATAAATATCGATAAACAATTATATTATTAATAATTATTTATTTTAGTATGTCTAATACGACTGTTGGTGTAGAAGATACAGATTCTTATTTTTATTTTTGAAAATTATAAATTAAAATTTATAAAACTAATACGGTTATGATACAATCAACAAATTCAGTTAAACTAAACTAATCTTGAATAAAAATTTTAAGCATCTATTTTCAAATAAAAAAATTTGTAAAAATCAAATGAATCTTTTAATTATTATTTTCTTTATTTTTAAATTCTTGTTTTTATTGTATTTTATTACACAAGAAACCATAGTAAGAGGAAGAAAATTGAAAAAAATATTGACATCTCAGGTAAAAAATTTAATTCAAACTTATTTAAAAAGCTATTTATAAATATTAATAAACAATTATATCATTAACAATTAATTATGTGAATATGTCTACTACTTCTATTAGTTTAGGATATACATATTCTTACTCTTATTTTTAAAATTGTAAACTAAAAATTGAAAAGATACTGATACAATCAAAACATTCAGTTGAGGTAAAATAATTTTGTATAAACAATTTAAGCATTTCCTCTCAAATAAATCAAATGAATCTTTTAATTGTTATTTTCTTAATTTCTAAATTCTTGTTTTGATTGTATTTTATTGTATAAAAAATGAGTCACAGTAAGGAGCAGAGAAATGAAAAAAAAAACATTGACAAAAATGAGATAAGAAATATAATTCAAATTTATTTAAGAAAAATATTTATAAATATTAATAAACAATTGTATTATTAATAATTATTTATATGAGTACGTCTAATACTTCTACTAATATAGGACACACAGTTTTGTAATATATGTTTTTTACGTACTATAAGATTGTGTATATAATATGTGTTTCTTTATAAATTATGAGATTTTGTGCGTAATATATGTATTTGTATGTGTTATAAGATTGTGTGTACTATGAGACTTTGTACATAATATATGTTATATTATGTTTTGTACGTACTATATAAGTTTTTTACCTAAGATAAGATTGTATATTTAATTTATATAATGAATCCTTTTACTTATTTTTATTGCATTATTAACAATGTTGATGCACATATTTATTTTAATTGTTTGAAAGGTGGATATAATAAATTAGAGACTAGTCATAACATATCTGATCAAAGTGATATTTATAATAATATAATAAATATTAATTGTGTAATTAATTATATGTGATGTGATGATTTTTTACTCACATAAGCTTTCTTACATCTATATGATTAATTATGGTGAAATATTGGATTATATTTCTCGAATTGTCCATAACAATTGTAAAAAAAGGAACATAGTCTAATAGTTTTATCATTCTATAATTTATCATTTGATTATATGAGTCTAACTGAGTAAGACTTTAGTCCACAAACAAGTTTTATATTAATATATTCATTCGTTAAAAAGTGTGTTTGCTACAGTAAAACATGATAATATAATAGTTTTATCATTTGGTTATATGAGTCTCATTGAGTAAGATTTTAACCCATAAACAAGTTTTATGTCATTAGATTAATTTAATAACACATGTGTTTGTATCGATAAAACATAATAGTTTTATAATTTGGTTATATAAGTCTAATTGAGTAAGACTTTAGTCCATAGGCAAGTTTTGTCTGTGTCACTAGGTTCATTCATTAAGACTTGTGCTTGCATTTATAAAACATGATAGTTATGACGCTAATTGAATAAGCATTTAGTCCACAAGCAAGTTTTATGTCACTAGATTCATGCATTCTTATATGTTTGTATTGGTAAAACATGATGTTTGTTATAGTCTCAAACTATGATGATGAACATGTATTTTAAAAATTTGTAGTTTTTCAATATGTGAATATTTCTAATATCCATTATTGTATTTCCAAACTAAAAGGGGGATAATTATAAGTTTTGGAAGGAGAAATTTATTCTCCATTTGGGTTAGATGGACATTGATTATGCTATTAGAAAAATAGAATCATCGATATTATTGAGACCAACACTCTAGATGTTGTTGATCACTCTAGATGTTGTTCATCTCTATGAAGAGTGAGAGAGGTTAAATTGTCACCTTGTGACGTTAATAAAGATCATCTTTTTGCTCGTATTCAAGGTTTTGTTGATCAACATGACAATGTGAGAAATTTACTAAAGGTTATTGATGAACAATTCATCACATTTGTTAAATCTCTTTGCCAACACTACTATCATGTATTTTTTTTCATCATTAAAGTTCACTAGGATTGAAGGAGTGTGTGATCACATCATGCGCATAAGGGACATTATGGCTCAATTGAAGGCCTTAGAGGTTACCATGTCTGATTCCCTTATAGTACATTATATTTGTATATTTTACCTCATCAATATGCAACTTTTAAAAGTACTTATGACACATATAAGGATAAATAGTCTATTAATGAATTAGTGACCTTGTGTGTTTACGAAGAAGAAAGATTACTAATAGAGGAAGGAGAGATGGTAAACTTGACTACTTCTGTTAAGAATAAGAATAATCAGGTTAATTAGAAGGGAAAGATGTTTACTAAGTCAGTTATAAAGAAGAAGTCCAAGTGTTTCTCCTATCAAGAAAAGAAGGGACAAATGAAAAAGGATTTCCCCAAAGTTTAAGAATTGGCTAGAGAAGAAAGGTAATTATTTTGCTTTGTTTGTTATGAATCTAACATGACTAGTATTAATCATAACACATGGTGGATTAATTCTTAAACTACAATCCATGTTTGTAATACCATATATGGTATGCAAAACATAAGGAGACCAATGAGAAATGAATATTACTTCTATTCAAGAAGTAAGATGAGTTGATATGTGGAGGCATTGGGACATGCAATTTAGTTCTAAGTGGTGGTTCTATTTTGTGTTTAGAAAATGTCTTTGTTGTAAGATCCGAGAAATTTAATTAATTAATTAATTAATAAATGCGGGTAGTGAGAGACTTTATGACAATTAATGCTAGTTCACATGATGTGGAATAATATTAGTTTAAGTGGTTGAAAATACTTGATTGTGTTAAGAGAGTACTTATGTATGTCATTTGTGTGTTATTTTAACCTGATTATTCTTATTTTATATATATATATATATATATGTATATATATATATATATACATATATGTATACATATGTATACATATATACATGTATATATGTACATATATATACATGTACATATATATATATATGTATACATATGTATATATATATATATATATGCACGCGTAACAGCAGCAAACACGAAAGTCAGAAAAATAAAAAAAATGAAATGGAAAAATAAAAGCAAGATATAATGTTTAGTAAAAGGAGAAAGAGAAGAAGGGAATGCGTACGCATGAGGGAACAACGAAAGAGGGAAAAGAAAAGGGAGCAGTGACGCCGCTGAACCAGAGACCCGACGGAGCTGCGACGCGAAGTGATCGGAACTGCGACGTGGACGAGCGGAGCTACGGCGTCGAAGGTAATGAAGATCAAACTCAAATAGGTCAACGTTCGATTAGGGTTTTCCGTTTGGGATTTGGGTCTCGATCTCTGCTTACAATTGGATTTTCGATTTGAGTCGTTGGGGTTTTAATTTGGGCTTAAAATCTGAATGCCAACAACATATTTTTCTGTCATTTCATCCCGTTTTTTGAACTCGGTAACTCGTTCTCAAACTCACGAGTCTGGTACGAGTCAGCGAGTTAACTCCGAGTTTGACAAATAACGAGTTTATATGCGAGTTAACTCGTCAACAGTGTCATGACTCGCAGACTCGTACGGGTTTACGAGTCAACCCGCGAGTTCGATAATCTTGGGGACTTGGCTTTAAGTATAATATCTGATTAACTTACTGGCATGTAAAAGTCATGTTTAAGTTGGCTAGATGAATTTTATTTATTATAATTTTGTGAAAAGTGGTTTGAACCAAACTTATGTCTATACAAACCAACGTAATAACACATTAGCACATCTCATGCATAGAGTTTTCTGAGTTTCACTTTTGAATTTGATTAGAGTTACCTTTTGCAAACACTTAGGGCATGTTTGGTAAAGGGGAACCTGACGTGGAGATTTATTCTTTTAATGGTAGCCATCAATACATGAAAAAATATTTGGGGTGGGTGGGTGTCGGGTCTATGAATGTTTGAGTCTATTGAAGTCTATAACATGTTTTGGATTCTTAGACCAACAAATCAGTATTTGTTTGGACCAAATTTTAACTTGAAATTATTATTTTTTATTTCTT
>Ga0214543_1011526_pt1 | contig 12329 bp, 5 predicted proteins | sample CNSS2metaG_FD_160094 | JGI IMG/M metagenome (GOLD analysis project Ga0214543, IMG submission 160094) | Root nodule microbial communities from cowpea collected in UCLA plant growth center, Los Angeles, California, USA - CNSS2 | ecosystem: Host-associated > Plants > Roots > Nodule | place: USA...
TACCAAACTTACTCAATAAATCCAATAATCACAAATCCTAATTAAATCAATCTTTAAGCACAGAAAATTCAATTAAATCCCCAAATTTAAATATTAAATGAGGGCAAAAATTTGAACTCATCACCCCCTCCTGCCCGTGGCATACCTGGTCGACGACACTCACCCTCTCCAGCGAAACAATGTCTCCGCTGACACCCCTGGACATAACGGGTGTGCAGTTTAGCCAAGAGTTTAACAGACGAGACCACCTAAATAAGGATGATTGGTCACGAACATCAGCAGCAACCCATCCATAGCCACCTTTGGCCGGCCAGTTACTCTCCTCCAACTCTTCAGGAGGATCCTCTCGAACCTCCCTCACCACCTCTATCGGCATCCCGCTTGTAACAACTCCAGAACCTGTACCCTCACCGCCAAGTCGTCCATCCTTACTTCTATCTGACTCAGTACTTTCACTACTACTAGACGAAGACACGCTACTACTACTGGACATACCTGATTTCGTTTTTTACAGGAAGATGTCGGTCGAAATAGAGGACTAGTCGGACACTTTTACGCACACAAGGTCTTTAAATTCAGAATTCACAAATGAAACAAGTAACCCCTTATCTATTTGCAAACACACATTTATAGCCTGCGATCCCAAACGACGAACCTCTTCCCGCCAAAACCATATCACAGACCAATCGACACCATCATTGCGAAAGATCCCACTTCAAAATGACGGCGCCAAAACTTTTTCGATGTGACCGACTGACACCCTTTCACCTACCTTCTGACAGTTGCAAATTCTAAGCCTTAACATTGTTCACCACACTTAAAGGCTGGGGGACTGGTGTATCACACCTAGCCGGTTCTGCTAGCTTATCAACACATATCATCCTTGACCGACAACCCATATCAGACAAGGCTGGGGGACTGGTGTATCGTACCTAGCCAAACTCAACCAAGTAAACAGTGTGCATATCGAAACCGCCCAGTACCCAGGCTAGGCCGAGTTAGCACTTCACATCACCAACATAAGCCATCTAGTCAAGTAGCCGGTCGAGACCGACTACTCCAATAAACTTAAGCCAACATCGATGCCCCCGCATTCAATAGGTCTCAAGGGCCTGGGTTGGGGCCCAGGCCCATTCATGGCCCAGACTAGAGCCCAAGTCAAGACCCAGCCCATGAAATGGTCAAACATCATTAATGTTCTATAAATACACGTGGACCCCATCATTTAAAGGTACGCATTCATTAATCACTGATTTGACTCTCTAAGAGCTTTGACTTACTTGAGCTTCGGAGATTCTTCTGTAGGTAGCCCCTCCTGGGTTCAAGTTGACATATATCGACCGAGAAGAGGCCAACTGAGGAGATAATAGTCTACATAGTAAGGTGACATTTGTGCCTAACCTCTTATTTGTTCTATGCAGGAACAGGTTCCGATTATCGAACATCCAGAATGTTTAAACTTTACCTCCATATATTAAGGCTATTACAACATGCTCTCAGAGAAAGTGCAGGTGGCAACAACATTACTATTAAAGTTGACATTATGAAAACTTTTTATGTTATATAGAGAGAAGTTTTACTAGAAAGTTCTTCAAAACTTTGAATTTCACGCAAATTTTCTGCTATTAGATTTTTATTATTCTCAGTTCTGCTATTAGATTTTTATAATATAAATGTATATATACTTTTAAATTATTTTAAAAAAGCTTCTTTTTTTTTCTTTTAGACTAGTAGCTCTTTTTCTTATCATATAGGTATAGGATAAGAGAAAATATGCTTTTGAAATAAAGGCTCAAAATTCTTTTCATAAAAGTTTTTCCAAAATTAAAGTACCTCATTTCTTCTTCTTTTTTAAATACACTTTTCATTTAGTACAATATTTTATTCAATAGTTCTTTATTAGTATCTATATATCAATCTTTGAAATAGGAGGAAAAATAAGAAAAATAAATAAAGAAGACTCTTCTACTATGGAGAGTCGATTTTAGAATTTTTCTTCGTTACTTTTAGTCTTGTAAAAAATGTATATAGGATTAGAAAAAGGTGTATAAGTTAGCATATTTTTTGTGTCAAAAGTAGAAGTAGGAGTGGGCTACAATTGGGCCTCAATTGATGATAAGTTAGTCAATGGAAGGCCATGACTACCTTCATGCTCAGCCTTGCATGTGTGTAACAAACTAGTGTATGAAGAATAAAACAAAATAGCGATTCTGTTGCAAAACACTCTGTATTAAGCAATGTTTAACTTCCTTCACCCACTGTAACCATTTCAGGATCTTCTCTGTAACTAAAATGATAAAAAAAAATATCTTTTTTATCTCATTAAACTAATAAGAATTCATATTATGATTCAACAATTTGATCACACATGAAAAGCACTTTAATATGTATTTTTCTTGTTTTAAAAAATATTTAATGAAAACTTGATATGTTGAAAACATTTTTAGAAAACATCATATTTGTTTCAATCTATTGTTTTAAGCACTAGAAAAAAGGGAGAGATTCTAACGGAAAAGTTTGATGGCGGACCTTAATGCAATGATAGGGGGCCATGGCCCCCTCCAATTTTTGTTTTTCTTCTATATATATTTAAAATTTTAATATATTTTATGTATTTATTATTTTCAAAAATTTTATATATTTATTTTGGATTTTAATATGTTTTTAGTGTTGAAGTTTTAATACAAAATTAGAATTTGTTTATGTCCAAAATTTTTATATATTTTTGTCCCAAAATTTAAAAAATAATGGATATAATCCTTTTAATATAATTACGTAAAGTTTTTTAAAAGTGTCAAATGTGTTTCATGCTATCATTTGAATTGTTTACCAGTCTAACACAGTTCAGCTTGAATATATACTATAAAATGTGTTTGACACATCAAAAACTTTAATATATTTTTGTCCTTAAATTTAAAAAATGAATTGATATAATCCTTTTAACCTAATTATGTTAATTTTTTTTAATTGTCAAATATGTTTTATACTATAATTTGAATTGTTTACACTATCTAACACGTCCCGACTTTAATATCTATTAGGAAAGCGTTTGATACATAAACAAATTTTAACACAATAGATATAAGGATTATATCCATTCATTTGTAAAGTTTGTGGATTAAAATGTATTAAAATTTTGGACTGTGACAATTTTCAATTTGGGCGTCAAAGTTCAGAGATTAAAAACATATTTAATCCTTTGTTTTGGCACCCCCTAAATTTTATTTCAAGATCCACCACTGACTTTGTTTAGGTCCTAATAATAACAAATCATGAAATATGGTTGTACATTGTCTTCAAGATGTAAGTTCAAACAAATAAATCATAAAAGACATAAGTGTTTTATTTAATAGATGATATAAGACGATATAACACTATGTAGTTTTATTTTTACGTTTAATAAGAATTTACAAAGCTCCAAGCAAAAGGCACATAGTTGTTCAAAAAACATCATATTTCATGAACATTTGTATACTTATTCTATATTGCAAGGAATGTTCATTCCTTAAGTTTCACCAAGAAAATCTACACTTAAGCTTTTATTACATGAAAGACTCTTGGAACTTGCATTAAAGTTATTTTGTCTCACCAACTATGTGGTTGTTGCTCTGTCAACTCTGGAAAAGGTGGTATAGATTTGTGTCTTTACACATATTCAGATAAAGGCTCTTTGATCAAAACCTGATAAGTTTAACTAGCCATTAAGATGTTTCTTTGTTTCTTGAAGAAGTGAAGTTACATTAAATTCATGCATAAACCACATTAAATGCATCTTTCACATAAAAGTTCATCAAATGCAAGGAAGTCATTCTAGTGAGTTTAAAGCTAACTCAACTACCATAAAAGGATTTGCAACAAATCTTTTTCTTCCACACATATACAATGCAGTCTTTCATGAATAACCTTATTTGGCAAGTTTTTTCATAATAGTTTGTATTTTTGTTTTCTAGATTATGCCTATTCTAAATTGGAATAAGGAAATCCTAAGGAAACTATGTTAGGAGAAGTTTAACACTCTCCTTTAAGGTATGAGAGGTGTGACATTTGATGCTATAAAATGAGAACTATCCCTTCTTGTAAAACATACAAGTTGAGAAATACACATTAGTTTAGCTTGAATAACTTTTTAAGTTCTTTTATGAGAGTGTTGCTTGCTTAGTTGAGTTTTTCATATAAGTTGTGTACACTTGGTAAGGTAATTAATACCACACCTTATCCCTCCATTTATTTATTTTTTCTATATTCACAATCTTCCACCGTCTTATTTCATTCCATTTCTTGCATGTTATTTGTGTTATTTATAAGATTCCATCCCTAACCTAAAATAAAAGAATTAACTAGTCATACCCCCCCCCCCAAACCCCAACCACTCCTTTGTGTTTCTCCAAGAAACCTCATCCACCTTCTCCTAGCTATAGGTCATGACCTTTAGGTGTTTCCCTCCCAAATCACCTTTAAAATTCATGAAACCTTGTTATAAATCTTCCTTAAGATGTCTACAACAAAGTGCAGCAAAGAAACTAAGAAAGAAAACCAAGAGCCACCACATTTCATCTCTATAACTTCTACAAACTTTTAACCTTTGTTCTTCTAAGAACCTATCCTAAATCCAACTTGAACCTTCCAAGAAATGTTTAAACATTTATTGGTTCCTTTATGCCTTTAACCTATTGCTTACCAACTCATTAGTTATATAAAAATAGTATAGAAATCGACCATAGTTAACCTTCTTAGAATCATTGCATCTCATTTATGTGCTACACCTTTGAGGCTTGGAGTGGACTTTCCTTGTAACCTTTGCTATCCTTAATGGGTTCCCTAGAAATCCTCTATGATTATAACTTTGGTTACATAAGTGTTTAACCTTGGAATCTATAAGCTAGAAAATTGTCTAACATTGGTAGTAACCTCTGGACAATCAAATAAGTTGCAACCTGTACAAAACACACATTAGAATGTTCATGAAACAATAACATGTTTATTACTTGTTCATATAGTATTTATTATCATCACACTCTCTTAAAGAGTTATATAGAGATTAGATCGTTTAGAGCGCGGGGCTTGAAAAGGGAATATAACATTAGTTCTAATGCACAACCAATATAGTATCTCATATTTTTTCATATAATTTTAAACGAAATACCTATTACAACATTTAGGAGAAACAACAGATGCAATATGATACGTATTAAATCAATTTTGCATATAACTAATGTAAACATGTATTCAAAATTTTCAAATTTCCCACCATTTTTATTTTTTCACACCAGTTTCGCGCTAGTTGACCTAAAATGTGGTTGTAATATGTGTATTTGCACTAGTGTAGTCCATGTAAACGATCTAATCCTAATAGAGAATTTATAAGTTTTGTTGATGATAAACACTAAATGTGATTTATTTGCATAAATATATTTTTATTATCTAAACATTTTGATGTTTGTGTTGTGCTAACCAAAAGGTCTCTATGTCATCCAATGGTATCATCATATTATATGTCAGACGATCTATAATATTCACAATACTATTTTGTAACCAAACCATAATAATTAGAGCTTTCACAGTATAAAGATAATTGCTTTTGTACAAATACGAAGAAAACTCTTAGTATAAAATCATTTTATACGATAAACAATCAACAAATAACATGCTTATGGAAACAATATATTGTGCCATACAAAATTAACAAAGATCAATTGTAAGATATGCAATCTACTTCTGGGTTATTTTTATATCAATTAAAGTTGGAAACACAAATGAAGAAGTGTATGAATACTTTCTATATCAAGTTTCTCGTAAAAGTAATGATCAAGGAAAATCATAAAAGATTCTATGCAAGTAAAAAAAAATCAAGAAAAAATCATAAATTAGCCAAACAATTGTTATGATGCTTATCTAACAAAGACTATCTAAAGGAATCAAGTTGAAGAAGAAGAATACACACAACTCCAATCTACAATTCTTATTGATCAAATAGTCTTCAGTGTTCCTTATGAATGAGTAAAATCATTTTAATTCTTCACAACATAAAGTAATCTCAATAAGCTAAAATTGTTCTCTCTTTGAGAATTATTCATATTTCTTATTCAACAATGTCTTGATCTTAAAGAGAGCTTAAAATGTATAATCATGAGTGGTTAGTGTATTTGTCTAGAATTAGGAATGGTATGTATACCGATCTAGAGCAATTTGTTTAAGAAACAACTTAACGTAATATGTGAGTTTGGGTGAACTAATACAAAATTTGCTTATGTTACTTGTGTGCTAGATGGCCTAGTCTATCCAAGACTATATTCAAACCCCCTTTCTAGAGTTATTCATTCCATCAATATCACCTTTACTGTTTTTTATTAAACTATTAGCCATATTCAATATTTTAGCACTATGCAATGACATATAACAATACCGATATTAAGTAATGCAAATCATACAAACAATCAATCTTATATAATGTAAAAATTGGATTTTAAATAATCATCAGTACGTAATTTAGTAGTTTAAATTTACTTTCGATTTATGAATTTATATTTATATTGTTTTTAGACAACTACTTATGAACTTGTGTAAATTTATGTTTTTAAGGAAACAATTACTACATTATTAATGTGATTGGTTTTGTCTCCAGTTAATAAAATAGATAACAATACATATATTTCATATTAAACTTTATTATATATTCTTTTAACATAAACTTATGTAATTTATCAAAAATATTAAAATATATAAAAAAGTATAAAAAATAAGCGTAAGTAATCAAAGGGAAAGAGAAAATCTTAAGCAAAAGAAGGAAGGGGATAAAAGATTAAAGAAATATACTACAACATGAGTTCAATGTTCTATGACTTCCTATTCGAATAACTGCTTCATCGATCTCTTCACTCATATTTTCTCAAACTAATATTCTCACAAAGTTATTAAGCTTTCTTAAATACATCTTAAGATACTTCTTCAATTTTAAACATCTTAAAAATCATTATTTTTTTCAGAAATATATACTAGTATTTTTCATAATATTTCAATTAGACTCATGTGAGGTGTACTGTGTGGCCCATTGGCCCCTCGGCACAACAGTGTCTCCCTAAAAAACCTTTTCGCTTCACCTTCGTCATCGCTCAAGGCTGGGAGGACTTGTCTACTGTACGGCTTATTGGTATATCGGCCAAACGGACCAAAGTCAAGCGGCTACAGACTACCCAGAACTTACCTTGTGGCAAACCCCGAGGCGACCGGCCCATCGGAGTCTCGGCTCTGAACAGACTAAATTCACTGCCCGTCAGTCAGACGAACTAAACACCCTCCACTTTCATCTCCTTTTGAAACTACTTCTCACCTTTAGAAGACAACCCGTCAGACCGTGCGACCTTCGGTCGGTCGGCCAAATGGAAGCCTGGATCAATAAGCCAGATTAATTAAAATAAAACAAGTCAGTAATCATAATTAAAAAGCCATTGGGCCATGATTAAGGAGTCCTAACTACAGGTCCACACCGTAAACTATAAATAGGGGTCCAGGTAGGTTGGTGAGGATCTTTAATTCGCATTTATTACAGCAGTTATAATTATCAACCGATCGGCCTTAACTGACTTAAGCATTGGAGCCTTTTAGACAGGTACACTGATCGAGGAAGAAGGAAGATTGTGAGGAACGAAGGATACGACATGTTACTTGAAAAGAACGTAAAGAGGAGAAAAAGGAACAATTTGAGTGTTAACTGTAGGCGCTTGGCCCCTATACCCGAAACATGAGGCATTACTATAAACTTCATATCTCAACTATGATGACACCCTCATCCTTATGATATGATATCTTTCTTGATATCTCAAATCTTATTATTTTTTTTTCAAAAATATGTTTTTTTAGTCAAATCTTGTCAATTTTTGATACATTGTTAAATTCCTTAACTACTCAAATTTTGAAGTTGATTTTTTTTAATTGTGTAAATTAAATCTAAAATCAGTGTTTTGAATTATAAATAAGGTATATGTGAAAATAAAAGGAGTGTATCTTGTTTAAAAGGTTGTCTTCATTTTCAAGGAAATATGTATACTAAATTAGTTAAAATGGTCTTCATCTATATTTTTAGACAGTTATTATAATTATAGGTTAACACAGATATATATTTATATTATAATTATTTTAGTGAAGATAGATAAAGAGAATTTTGTACATTCTAATTTTAGATATAATAAAATTCATTATAAAAATAATTATAAACTAAGAAAACTTGGTAATAATATAAAATTCACCCATGATTAAGAAAAACTATAATAGTAAAACATCAATGTTAACTCAATGCATAATATTTACATGCCAAATTTAATGAAATATTAACGTTTTATACTTTTACTAAATTATATATTATTAAACTAATTAATCTGATTGAATTGAAAGGGAAATAAAATTTGATAAAAATTGTGAGAAAACCCAAACTTAAATTCTCTGTTATTAATGTTTTGATAGTTTTACAATCTAATTTAATTACACTGGGATATTAATGTAAGTGTGGTCAAATTCTTGAAAATATGATGATCAACTTAAAAAACAAAAGGTTCAAAATCACTCTCAGGACATGTCCCCCACCTATCCAACTTAATTGTCATAATTCCAATTCTTAAACTTTTCAAAGAAAATTAGTTCCAAATTTCTGAAAAATGAAAATGTATTCTTTAACAAGCAAATTTGATTCGCCCAATGTTTAGAACGCAACTTCTGAAAATGACAAGCCCCACGACAAAAAGCAGACAAAACCCACCTATGGATGAAAATAGACAAGGTGGTTTATTGAAGGTCTATAACATAGTATACATTTCTATTACTTACTCTATAAAATAGGATATAAAGGTCCAATCCATTTTTTATAATTATGAAAATTCCAAAACTATATCAAGTCGAACTTTCAAAAAATATAATGAGCAAGTCGAACTAAAACTTTAATTTCTATTATAATTTAAAGTGAAATATATGTTAAATTTATTCTTCACCACCATCATTATATGTTTCTAAACTATTATATTATTCAAAACTTTGGTTGCAGGAAGAAATATGTGGAAACTACAAGAGCTTCTGCTAGAAAAGTGTGTAGCATTGATGTCTTGGTGAGAGGTAAAAATTAATTTAAAGCACTAAAACTAATGAACGCAAGTTGATAAGTGGATAAGGATTGTGATCTTAACTATCACCATTAATACATATCTGATAAGCTTAAATTTTAACCTATCATCCCAATGTTATTCACTGCCATATCACATTTTCTCCTTTACTTTTCACTCACATCTTCACCTACTCTGCAAATGACAATTCTCTCAATTTTTGAAGAGATGCACAAAACACACACACCACAAGCTAAGCTCAACTTTATATCTGTGAATTTCATTATCTGTTTTCTTTCACCTCTCTCCACGTGTAAATAGGCAGCAGCCACAACTCATTGCTCTCCCAAAATCAATCTCAAGATTTATTTCTACTTTCATATTGCAGGTGACATCAATTGTCTCGTAGCAGACATCAAATAGATCGGGTCACAATCGAATTATGAAACATTCTTAAGTAAAAAGAGTTGTGTCCTGACTAATGTATATATATATATATATATATATATATATATATATATATATATATATATATATATATAGCTTTTGACCTAGTGATAAGCGCTTGATCCTAATAATTAGTATCAGAGTCAAGGTTATCATATTCATCCTCTTATTCTCACTTGAATATGATATTCATGTTATCAATTTTTGTTATATTTAAACACATTAATGTGATTTGTTATGTGATTTATATTTTTTTTTTGTCAAATATTTGTTGTTTATCGAAAACATGCATAAACACACATATTATTATACTATGTTTTGCCTTTAAATATTATTTACTTTCTTCTCTCTTAAAAAATTATAATTAAATTCATTTTGTTACTTATTTTAATTAATTTACCATATATATTTTATAATTTTAATAATATTCAGCATAATTATACTTCCATGTTCTATTAAATATACTATAACATATTTAAGGAAATATAGGTGTCATCGAACTTGTGTGTCGAAATTTTTTAAATATTTGTATAAATAGCATAAGTTATTTATATTTGTAAATTGATAGTGTGGGTGTGATTGTGGGTCTTGGTGTGTGTGAATGGATGTTTGTGTGGACATGTGTGTGTAGGTGCATACATGTGTGTGTGTGGGTTCCTTCGTGTGTGTAGGGGGATGTATGCGTGCATGTTTCTTCATGTGTGTTGTTAAAAAAAAGTATGAATGAAAGTATTATAGATTTATATCATCAATTTTGCTTAAATTAGAAGATCAAATAAAGATTGATGTTTAAAATGTGTTTCAGTTTTTGTGCCATTTATAAAAAGTAAATATTTTTGTTAATATATATATATATATCAATTGGGTTTAATAATTTAGTATATTTCACTTATAAAAATTAAAGGAATTACTATAAGCTATATTGTTTTGTGGAGTTATAATGCCACACTTAATGAAAACAAAAGTAAAAAATACGTAAATTAAAACCATCTATAATAATTTATTATATTAGATCAATAACATTTTTATATTATCTCCTCACTTTAAATATATTACATGTATAACAATCGCATAATATATATATATATATATATATATATATATATATATATATATATATTATGATAATAAGGAAGATTTAGGTTTAATATGTTTTATAATAGTGTAAATATTTAAATCATATTATTTAAAAATATATTATTTCTACTTAATCACAAAAGAGACATATTGATTTTTGTATTATAATAAGTTGTATGATTATGTTCACATGTTTTCATCATGTTTGTTAGCACTTCGATCTGTAGTGGATATTGTCTTTGTTTTGACTTTATTTTATTGTTTACATTCTCATGATATTAGTTTATTTAATATGAAATTCATATTCATTCTCTTCCCACTTGAATATGATATTTTTACTATTAATTTTCATTATATTTGAACACATGTGATTTTTTATTTGATGTTTTTTTTTTGCCAAATATTTGTTGTTTGTCGAAAATATGTATAGACACACAAATTATTATATTATCTCCTGACTTTAAATATTATTTCTTCTCTCTTAAAAAATGATAATTAAATCAACTTTTTTCTACTTACTTTAATTAATTTATCATAGATATTTCATGATTTCAATAATATTCGAAATAGTTATATTTCCATCATATTATGTTTGACTAAACATACTATAGCACACTAGCAAAAATATAGGTGTCATCACACCTATGTTCACTTTGTTTAAATATATGTATTATAATATAAGTTTTTAATATTTGAAAATTGATAGTATAGGTGTCGGGGTGTGTGGGTGGATGTATGTGTGAATGCATGCATGTGCATGCGATAGTACCTGTGTCTTCGCTAGTATATATAACAGTTTTGTCGTATATTGAAAATGTCATAACTAAAATACAATAATTTTATTATTTCTCGGACATCCATGTGACTATAAGGGTTCAAATTTAGGATACTATTTTACATTGTTTTATTTTTAGTTAAATGTCACATTGCAGGGTTAAACGTAAAACACTTGTTCCACTATAAAAGATCGAGAATCTTCACCAAACATTACACCTAGACCATGTGATATATATTTGACTACTTTTTATATTAAGGCAACAAGCTACCCAAAACTCAACACTAAACATAACGAGTTTTTCTTTTTTTGGTAAAACAACACTTAAACAATAACATGTAATATATTGAAATAGATTGAAATAGAATATCTCAATCCACATATATGAAAGCTAAACATGTATAACTTCAAATACTAATGAAAACTCCCTACAGTGTTGGTTTCGAAGTTCGCAGCAGAACAACCGTTAACACCACACTCACGACGACTGCCACCACACCCATCACAAACATCGACAAGTTTCCACCACCAAACCAATTATCCCATTGTCCACTTATTGTTGCTACTATTATATAAAAGTCATCTATACACAAAAATTAGTCAAAAATTCAATCACCATGGTAATCACATAATATTTTAATATAAAATTTACCAAATTAACTAGTAATATGTTTTATCCACCATGTAACACCATCTTGTAAGCTAATAAAATTATGAATTCAATTCTTAACATAATTACGAGGCAATGTATTAAATGATATAAAAATATCAGTAATGTGAAGGGATTCATTCATGGACACAACAATTGTAGTATTGAGAACACCCAATGATAAACTTGAAAATTTTGAAATAGGAAGAAAGGTCAATTATTTATATATATATATATATATATATATATATATATATATATATATATATATATATTTATTTAAATATATAATATT
>Ga0214543_1011528_pt1 | contig 12326 bp, 8 predicted proteins | sample CNSS2metaG_FD_160094 | JGI IMG/M metagenome (GOLD analysis project Ga0214543, IMG submission 160094) | Root nodule microbial communities from cowpea collected in UCLA plant growth center, Los Angeles, California, USA - CNSS2 | ecosystem: Host-associated > Plants > Roots > Nodule | place: USA...
CTTAATATTATACAAATATATATTTTTGTAATATTTCATGAACAATTACAGAGATGTAAACCATATATATGAATATGATGTTATGTTATTATTAATGTTCTCTCAAGAATAATCTTATAAAAAAAAAATTAATTTCATATCTTTTTATCAGATAATAATTATTTAGTATAATAGTCGGGGTGTCACAGCTTCCAAAACATAGAGTTCCCATCCATATCTGATGAAGAAACAGGTCCTTAACGAAATATATAGATGATCAGGAAATAAAGGAGGCGCTAAACGAATGTGGTGAGACTAAGAGTCCAGGTCCGGATGGATTTAACTTTGTCTTCTTAAAGCATAATTGGGAAACATTGAAGACTGATGTCTGTCAAGCTGTTAGATGGTTTCACAGTGAAGGGAGAATACCAAAAGGGTGTAATGCTTATTTCATAGCACTAGTGCCGAAAAAACAAAACCCTCAAGGTGTGGATGACTATAGACCTATATCTCTAGTTGGATGTATATATAAGATTATCTCTAAGATTCTTGCAACTAGACTCAAAAGCGTGCTACCCAAGATTATAGATTGCTCTCAATCAGCTTTTATAAAAGGAAGAGGACTTTTGGATAGTATCCTGGTGGCCAACGAGGTAGTGGAAGAATGTAAGCTCAAAAAGAAGAGGTTAGCAATAGTGAAGGTAGATTATGAAAAGGCCTATGATTCAGTAAGTTGGGTTTTCTTATACTACATGATGGGTAGATTGGGGTTTTGCGCGAGGTGGATTGGGTGGATTAAAGAGTGTTTGGAATCATCAACTATATCGATACTAGTAAATGGGAGTCCTACAAAGGAGTTTGTACCCACAAGGGGACTCAGGCAAGGGGATCCTATGGCACCCTTCTTATTCCTTATTGTAGCGGAAGGCCTAGCAGGTTTGGTTAGACAAGCTGTTAGGAAAAATCTATATAGTGGAATAGAAGTTGGCACAAACGGAACCAATGTAAAGTTACTACAGTTTGCAGATGATACTTTATTCATATGTGACGCAAAAGTTCAAAACGCATGGGCTATAAAAACTATTCTAAGAAGTTTTGAACTGGCGTCTGGGCTTAGAGTTAATTTCTCCAAAACTAGAATTGGGGGGTTGGGCTTGGATGCAATATTGCTAAAAGACTTTTCTAGCATTTTAAATTATCAACATATGAAAATTCCATTTGTGTATCTTGGAATTCCAATTGGAGGAAACCCTAGGAATAACCAATTTTGGCAACCTATGATTGACAAAGTTAGAAACAGGTTATCTAGTTGGAAAGGCAAACTTCTATCTATGGCTGGTCGAGTTTGTCTTATAAAATCTGTCTTATCTGCTCTACCACTATACTATCTTTCCTTCTTTAAAGCACCTAAAAGCGTGTGTAAGGAACTTATAAAAATCCAAAGAAACTTCCTCTGGGGGTGGGGATCTGAAGATAGGAAAATAGCATGGGTTAGGTGGGAAAACATCTGCAAACCAAAGGAGGTTGGGGGTTTGGGGATAAGAGATATTGGGAACTTCAATACAGCACTTTTAGCTAAATGAAAATGGAGATTGGGAGTGGAGGATTATGGTCAGTGGAAACAGGTTATGGACTCAAAGTATGGGTCTTGGCGGAATCTTAATGACCCCATTATTTCTAGGTCAGCTTCGAGGTGGTGGTTAGACATCCAAAAAGCTTGTGGGATTGTAACGCAAGGTGCCTGGTTTGACAACTTCATAGAGTGGGTGGTTGGAGGAGGGAAAAAAGTGAAATTTTGGGAAGATAAATGGATCGGGGAAGAATCACTGTGTTGTAAGTTTCCTAGGTTGTACTTAATATCAGATTGTAAAGAAAGAGTTATAGAGGAGGTAGGACATTGGGAAGAGAATGTTTGGGTTTGGGACCTAACTTGGAGGAGGCTTAGACTTGTTTGGGAGGTAGCTATGGAGGAACAACTTATCCTATTATTAAACGGACATAGTCTTAAAATAGGGATCTCTGATACTTGGAAGTGGAAGGATAATGACAATGGTGTTTTTTCGGTTAAGTCTGCTTATAATAAGTTACAAGGTTCCTTTAATGAGGAAGAGAATAAAGAGTTTAAAACATTGTGGAGTATTAGGGTGGCTCCGAAGGCACAACTATTAGGGTGGAGGTTGTTCCTAGATAAGTTACCTACAAAGGTTAAACTAGTAGCAAGGGGAATCCAATTACAAAATAACCTATGTGAGATGTGCTTAGCAAGTGAAGAGAATGCATAACACCTATTCTTCTCATGTAGAGCATCCCAAAAGGTGTGGAATATGTGTGATAGATGGATTGGGGTGAGCTCAGTGCATCATGTTAATGCAAGAGATAATTTTCAACACTTCCATCTAGTGAACCTTAATAGAAGACAAAATAAGATTTGGCAAGGAATGTGGTTAGCAATAATAGGGGAAATATGGAAACATAGGAATGGGGTAATTTTTAAACATAGGAAAGTTGATCCTGAAGAGATATTTGCCCTTGCTCAGGTAACAGCTTGGGTTTGGATGAAACATAAAAGTCCATCTGTTATGTTCTCTTATAGTGATTGGATTCTTTCTCCTTATGTATGCTTAAAATCTTTGTGATATGATTAATTGTTGTGCATTTAAGTGTGTCAGGCAAGCTTATACAGGTCACTATTGACAAAGGGACCAAGACAAATCATAAATACAATAGTACATGTTGATCAATCTCCTTCGTGCCAGAAGTGAAATTGCCCAGTTTGACAAATGCAATGACATTGAAATGTATTAAGCGTACTTTAATCTTTCTTGTTATCTTGGAGGGCCATTTGGATGCATTTATCCTCCTTTCGTGAGGAGGAGGACGTGTTCAAACGCTTAAGTATTGACATTAGGAAGAATGCGGTCTGATTAATGTACACTATCATTATACTATTCGAAAATTTGGTAGGGGTCTGTGCTTTAGGTAGGCATACTCTTTGCCTCATTTGTTTTATGGATCACAAAGTTGTTCCAAATTGTGATCATCTAGTTTTGAATGGTCTTTTGTTTTGACGGAGCCATGATGCTAAGCTAATGCATCTATTTGTCCAGGTCCTGCTTTTTTGTATAAGGGTTAGAGTACCCTTCAAGTGCTCTACTTAATTTATTTTATTCTTTGCTGATAAAAAAAAAACAGAGACAAGGGCAACGTCACAACAATTTTAAAAGTTTTAAAAGTGTAATGTATATGAACATGTATAATTACATTTTCAAGGTTATATTGGTTAGATTATGAATTCAAAATATATCATAAGCATCAAATCAGAGATATAATCAAATTATTCCAATATTAAGAGCAGTTTCCTAATAATATAATAGTAGTATGCGGAAGTCGGACCTGTTCAGTAAGTAAGAATAATGTAGAAGAAAGATGGTATGGATCTTCCAACTAAAATTAATGAAAGACTAAAATTGATTTACCTATGACACAATACTACTATCTTACTTATAGGTTTTTTTTAGAACGTGTCTTGCAAATGTGTTTTTTACATTGTCATAAGAACTAATTAATGAGTATCAATTTTATAACCTTGACAGCAGAGACCAAGAATTTCTTAACAAGTTTTTGAATATTTAAGTTTACCAAAGACCGTTCATTGAACAATTCAGCTCATCACGAACGTTAATCAGAAACTCAATATATGTATTATCTATAAATTAATAACAATTGTGCAATATAATTAATATTTATAAATAATATAATTTATTAATTAATGTTAATCTATAATAACATTAAAATAGAGAATAATAATTTTATATAATATAAAATTATATAAAATATAACCATTGTCTTGTAGTGTTATTTTTATTTATATATTTCTAAGTGCAAGAAAACTAAATTATTTATATAATTTGAGAAGGAATGTACTAAAAGAATATATTTAGTTATGAATTAAAGTAAAAGAATTTATCTGCTAGGAATATTGTTTGAACTATTATTACTATTTGATGTAATTAAGAAATTATTAATTAGTTGCTATCTTCAAGACTTTCAAATCTTATTACACACATTTATTTTGAAGTATCATTTATTTGAGGACAAAGGTCCAATTCCATATCCAATATGAATACGGATAATAAATCTATGGGTCGTACAACTTGCCGCCACACGAGCATTTCCAGACCTCAGCCTCGGGTCGGTGGGAGGCTGGGTCGGGTTGATCGGAGACAGAGTCTGTTTGCGGCTGAGCAGGTGGTGTGAAAGGTACAGCAACCGGTGTGCAGGGTGTGCAGTTCCCACACCTGGAATTGCAGCTTGGTGGTGTTGACCCGATAAGACTCTCAGCCCCACCCGTTAATGACACCAAACTTTCTCCAATTTTACTATCTGTGCATGATGTGATCAAAGACAATTATAAAACGTCAATGATTTTATAGCCAAAATCACAGTTTAAGTATGAGAGAAGTTCATACCCTTGGTAGAAGCAGCCCTGCTGCTGAAGATCAGTGTGCAAAACAAGAACAAGAAGAAGACGTTGCGACAAACACGACTTTGCTTTGCTACGGTATCCATGTTTCCCTTCATCTCTGTGAACAATAACAGATTCCTCCGAATAATTCAAAGGTTGTGTTCTATTCACTCTGCGACTATGGATTTATATAACAAAAAATTCAACGTGCAACTCTTATTTAAGAATAGAAAGTAACTATATAAAATCCAACAACAGAAATATCATTAAAAGGAATCTCACGAGATCACCTACTGTAATTAATAAGATTTAATAACATTTTAGGAATATTAATTGTTCTTCTTTCTAATTATTAGTATCATTTTACCTGATAATAATTACATTTACAGAAAATTAAAAATTTCTAAATTTTTTTGCTGACATTTTTTCAATAGGAAATGTTACAGATGTGTTTTAATAAAGAATTGATATTATAAAAGTATTTGTTATAATACAATAACCTTATAACAACGGTACAAGATTTTTTTAGTAATGTTAATTCTTTTTATAGAAAAAATAATATAGAAATTTTATTAATTATAAATGTTTTGCAACATTTAATATATGTTACTAAATTATTTTTTTTGAAAACAAAAATTAAATTTTATTTTTAAAAAATATTAGGTTCATCATATCTTAAATTGGTGTAGTTAGAGAAGAAATCCTCTTTTACTGAAATTAGCGTACACACAACATTTTTAAATATGAATAGTATACTAGTAGACGTATAATTTTATTAAATTAATGTATAAAATAAATTTATATTTATTAAAAATAAAGTGAAATGAATAGAAAAATTAATTGTTGATAAATAAAAAAAGAAAAAAAATGGTTTATAGAAAATAGGTAAAAATAACTGTTAATTTAAAAAAATTTAATAAATAATTATATGAAATTTTTTGTTATATAAATTCATGCTTGCAGGGTGAATACAACACAACCTTTGCATTATTTGGAGGAATCTGTTGTTGTGATAGAGAAGAAGGGAAAGATGGATCGCATAACGAACCAAAGTCGTGTTTGTCGCAACGTCTTCTTCCTGTGCTTGTTTTGCACACTGATCTTCAGCAGCCATGTTTCTTCTACCAAGGGTATGAAGTTCTTTCATAGATACTTAAAATGTGATTTTGGTTATAAAATAATGAAGGTTTTGATGATGTGATAGCAGGTAGTGAAATTGGAGGAAGTGTAATCGGGTCAACACCACCAAGCTGCAATTCGAGGTGTGAGAACTGCACACCATGCACACCAATTCTTGTACCTAAGTCACCCCCTGCTCACCCGTTAACCCACTCTGCCTCCGACCCACACGTCGACTTGGACCCTGAGGCTGCCGTCTGGAAATGCACGTGTGGCGGCAAGTTGTATGACCCATAGATTTATAATTATCTCTATTCATATTCCACATTTCTCTTAAATAAATTATATCTTCACACCATAATTATTGTGTTACTTTGTGCTTGGATTTTCTTTTTGCGCTTCCATTGTCTTATGAATTCTTTTTGGCCCCAATCGGGATTTAATTCTTTGATGTGGAGTAATCCGTTCTAAAGTGTATTATCATATGATAAAAGTAGAGCACGTTAAGAAACAGTTTGCATGTTTCTAAAAGACAGAACCTATGAAGACTGGTTGCACTTTGTTATACGTTGTACGTATCTCTATATATTTTATGATAAAAGAGACAATCATGCAAACCGTTTACATATGCTAACACATAGTCGGAAACAAAATAGAAACATACATAAAAGGAACATGCGTGTTTTAAAGAACCAAAAACTCCACCTGTCCCCATCAAGTTTACATGGTGGTAGCCACAAGTGCAAGCCCTAGTCCTAGTTGCACTAACTTTCCGTACACGCTGATCTTGCTGGTGCCGGAGTTTTGTTCGGTGGGATTAACGTGTGAGGAATCTGAAGAAGATGAGTCATCTTTATCAGCTTTAGGCGCCTTTGATGCGTCAGTTGAAGGTTCTGGAGCCAACGAGGGAGCCTTTGCAGGTGCTTTAGCAACAGTGAAGAAGTCCATAGGAAGAAGCACCTTCCCCACCTTGTAAATAGCAAGATGCTTATCTGTGTATACAATGCCAGTGATGGTGGTGTTAACCTCACCCGTTGAGATGTTCACACTCCCTCCGTAACTTATCACATTCAGTTCCACCTTTCCAGGTTTAGCCCCTGCAAGGGTTCTCACAGGGTTGGTCAGGGTATCAAAGTTGGAGCTAGACACATACTCTGAAAGAACATGGAACTGTAAGAGCTCGAGCTTTTGGCCATCAGAAAGAGAGTTGAGGAAGCCTGGTTTGAGTTCGGAGAAGGAACTGTCATCAGGTGCAAGAATGGTGATGCCACCTGATTTAGTAGTGAGGAGTTGTGCATTGAGTTGGTTGATCAATTGGGTGGTTTTCATGAGTCTGATTAGGATGTTGAATGACTTAGCCTGCCTCAGGATTCCAACAATGTCAACTGCTGAAGTGTCAGGAGTGGAATCACTTGGTGACTGTGGCAATGAGGGAACCAATGGCTGTTTAGGAGCTTCAGCTGGTGGGGTAGGTGTAGGTTGTGATGGTTTGAGAGGGGCAGAAGCTGGTGATAATTGGGCTAAAGTGGTGGTGGAATACAAAAATGAAACTAACAGTGCTACTGAGAAAGACAAAACACATTGCTTTTTCATCATCTTTTGGTTTTGTTAAATGAAGGTTTGGATGATATTAGAAAGATTGCAAGTTTATGCATTGATGAAATGAATGCATGTGGTAGGCTTTTTATAGAGAAGCACAGGTAGGTGCAGGGCCATGTTGTGTAACCTTTAATTCTGATTTATGAACTATCTTGTTTGAGATTTAGGTGTTGCATTGTGGTATATAAGATTGACAGAGTAGTGAGTTCTTCTTTGAAAAGTACACGAAAAATAGAGAGATACATGTTGAGACATAGTCTCTTAATCTTACAAGGAGATTGCGGTGGCGCATCAGTTGCCTAATTGATTGGTGCTGTATCACTTTCTAAACTGCATTACGCGCAGAATGTTTCTGTCAATTGTTTGCAATATCATTATAAACTATATATTGAATTAATCATACGTTGTTTATCAAAATTTAAATCTACCTGTTTATATTATACCATAATTTACAACAATACTTCACCTGATTTCAACCATAAAGTTGCTAAGTTCACTTTGTGGTAACTTTTTTTTTTAAATAATCGGATTTTATTTCTCATGGAAAATAAATGAATATTTGTGATTTAAATTTAAATAAGTTAGTTTTACTAAGAATATTTTTCATATGTTTTAAATTTTAACATAGTGTTTTAAAAAAAGAAATGCAAATGATTTTTATCATTTAAATTTAAGAAATTATTAGTTTGATTTAAAGATAATGCTACTAATTTTTAAAAAAAAAAGTTGTTCTTCCTCACATGATAAATCTCTATTTTGTAAATATATTTTATATAAAAAAAATCAATAGTTGGTATCATAGTCTTCTTACCTATGGATTTGAGAAATTAAGCGGGTCTACCCAATCTTAAACAAACACCTAATTAATCTCATCGCAATGAATCCAAAAGGTTCGTTCATTCCTATTGAAATGCTAAACATTATCTCTTTTAGATGTTAGAATAGAAATCTATCTTTGTAAATAATACCTTGGGTGTGAACAAATTTCATTCCTATTAAATAATCTAACTATTGTTCAAATCAAAATTTACAAAGAGAGAAAGCAGAGGTTGAAGAATTAGAAACAATTAAATCCCACATAATCATAATCTCAAAATTTTTTTTAATCAATTTAAACTCTTGAAACTCATTCACTAATGCTTTCAAAGTTATTATACCTACCAACATAATAGAAGATAATGTTACAAACATTTTGCTGAAAATCAGATTCACAGCTTGTAATAAAATTGTACTCATATCAGATTTTTCTAGTATAAGACAATTGAGCTAACAATAGACCAAACTCCTTAATTCCCCAAGCATGAAAGGCTTTCATATTAAACAGTAAACTAATTGGAAACGGCACATGCTACATACAATGCACAAATTTTCTGTGTTAAATTACTCCAACTCAAATTTTCTTTTCAAAATAGAAAAACCATTACTCATTGAAGGAATCACATCCATTTCATTACACTGATACGAAACCAGAAACAGGTTGCAAAATTTAAACAAGACTGGAAAAAAGGAAAAAAGAAATTAACAGCATGTTTGACAAAGAAAACTGAAGAAATGCAGCCGCCAAATGGATCATCAACTCCACGTGGTTGCAACTGCGACCAAAACTATTCCGAGAGACATCAACGTTGTTCCACCAAGGCCAACCAAACTCCCTGCCCCAGATTTACTCTGAACCTGCTTTGTTTCGCCTTGATCATCCTCAGAAGAATTTTCCTTTGCAGCTTTGGGAGCCTTTGCAAGAGATGAAGGAGCCAAAGCTGGAGCCTTGTTGGTTGCAAAGAAATCAAGAGGAAGAAGCACCTTGTCGACGTGATAAATCCCAAGTTTGTTATCGGAGTAGACTACACCCAAAACGGTGGCATTGACGACCCCAGTTGAAATGTTGACACTGTTACCTAATGCATTCACGTTCAGTGGAAGCCTTACAGGATCTTTGCCAGCCACTGTCTGCACAGGGTTGCTCAGAGAATCAAAGTTTGAGCTTGACACAAACTCTGGCAATATGTGGAACTGCACAAGTTCGATTTTCTGGCCTTCGTTGAGGGAGTTTAGGAAGCCAGCTTTGAGGTTGGAAAAGGCAGAATCATCTGGTGCAAGAATGGTTATGCCCCCACTCTTTGCTGTTATGAGCTGTGAGTTTATGTTGTTCATGATTTCTGTGGTTTTGAGGAGGCGAATCAGGGTTGAGAACATTTTGGCCTTTTTGAGGATTCTTGTGATGTCATCAGGGACAGAGTCAGGGGAGTCTGGGGACTGAGGTAATGTGGGGACTAATGGTTTTGGTGATGGTGCTGCAGCCTTTGGGGTATGGGGAGTTTTTGCTGCAGGTGCTTTTGGTGCTGCTGCAGGTGCAGGTGAAATGGCCAAGCTGGTAGAGCATAAGAGTAAGAAGAGTGATAAGGAGAAAAGTGTTGCTTGTTTCATCTTCATGTTCTAATTGAGGCCTGTTGATGGGTTTGATGATTGTGGAAGAATGTGAATGGTTTGAATTAAATGATTGTTGTAGTTTGTGTCTGATGTGTTGGATTCGTGAAGGAGGGTTATATAGTGATTAGAGGCCAAGGAAATGATAGGTTGGTGAAATGATATGTTAGCTGGGGAGTGTGAGGGTGTATCCCATCTGTCATGGAGAATAAGGATCTTTGATCTAAATATTGTTGGCATAAATTAGTTTAAGTATTGAGTTCGGATATGGTGAAGTGAGAATGGACTCATTAAATATCTATTGATGAGTTTTATGCTACTGAAAGAATGTGAATAAATGCTTCTTACAATTTATGTTCAATGTGTTGGTGAAATGTTGTGGTTAACAGGTTGCAAAATTTGTAGCTGTGGAGGGTATATCCCTTCTGTCATGGAGATGAGGATTTGTTATCTAATTATTATCTGCATCTTTGCTGATAATGGACATCTGAGATACTTGAAAGGAGTTGTTGCAACTGTTTTATATAGAATTTCTATAAGATGTAAAGATTTTAACTGTGATTGCAATCATGATTGTCAATTTTGTGATAAATTAATTTAATTGCATATTATATTAAGAAAACTTCGAAAACTTTAACATTCTGATCAAAATCGCAGTTGGGAACCATTTCCTAATAAAACTTACTAGCATATCAGAAAACAGAGAAGACATTGATGTAGATCAAAGTACAATTTTACTAATAAATTTAAAAAGTTCAGCACTTTTTGGGAGCTATGACTTCTATAAATTACACTTGTCTAGAGTCTTCTCATATTATTTGGGACTTGAGAGAGGTTGATTTTTCGTTATAGTAAATTAGCATGACGTGGATACAGATATGTCAACAAAATTTGTATGTGTGGATATTTGCGAATAAAACTCACTATAGGTAAGAAATAGATATCCGCGAATAATGGGTACGGATAATTTTTATACCTACTTATTAACAGGACGGATACGGTATCATAATATTCATACATGGGGATATTCATATCTACTATATTCTAATTTAAACTAAAAAAAATTAAAAAAATTATTAAAAAATTAACACATTAATTTTGAATGGGTTATTTTTGATCAATTGATTATAAAATACACTCTCCCTTCCTTTGTAATCGTCATAATTGTCATTAAATAATATATAAATGATTTATTTGAACTTTATTTAAAATTTATAAATGTTATATATTGTATTTTATTTGAATTTATAGTTAAAATATGTTACTAAACATTTTAATTCTTTTTGTAAATATTCACAGATATCTCTTACATGTGGCATGTCTTATTATTAATAAACAAATGATATGAATAATATTTCTCTTAATAGAACTTTGGAATCCAAGACAGTGTATCTCATACATGTGTCCAGGAAATAATTCGAGCAGACTTCGAACTTTTGATTTAGTACTTCATTTTGTTAAGCTTCGATTCAAACTTCAAACATAAAATCAAGCATCAAATTTTGAAAATTTTAATTTTAATCTTTCATCCAGTCCATCAGTCAATGAATATATAATATAAGACTTACATATATTTTAAGTCCGTAATAAATTTAGATATTTTAAATTAATTATATATGTTCTATTGAGTATTTAAGTTTTCTATATTTTTAGATTGAGTTTCTGTTGTTTCATTTTGGATTAGTGTAAACATTTGATTTTGTAGTCTGAAACAGAATATCATCAACTTGAACAATAAGAAAAATCAAGTTCCAGAACTCTAATTAATTTTACCAAACATCATTGTTTAGTGTCTCCACATAATTGATTTCATTTTTGTTTTAGTATTTAATTTTTAAAATGAAACAACGTTGTTTTTTATAAAGATAATTATGGTTTCAGAACATAATTTTTTCTTAATATAATTTTTTTATTGTCCAAATTCGTGATGTTCTAGTTAAGATTATAAGATCAATCAGTCATCTCACCCTCAACTTATAAGTTGAAAAATATAAATATTTTTGGTACTTAATAAAACAAAAACTTTTAAGAGAGACTCAATTCAAGATACTAAAGGACTTAAAACTTAATTGAGTGATTCATGTAAAAAAAACACAAGCAGTGATGCAACGTAACAACTATGTCACACTCCAATTGAGAGTAAAATCAAACGGTGAAGGAGTCAATTAAAAAAAATCGATAAAATGAAAACTAATAAAAAAGCAATTAAATTTGTTATGTAATTAAACCATAATATAAAAAGGTGACAACAAATTTGTGTAGCACAGATGGAGATAAAAATCTTCTAAAGATTTGAAGTTATTGATTATGTTTCTGGATAAAAGTCCACTCTTCTTATTAATAATAGATGCTATTGTTTAAAAGAATAAACACAAGTTATCTTGATTATAACTAATGCATGATGAATCCTCACCTAGAATAGTTTGTATATGTTTCTCTCGATCCTTTTCAACTCAAGAACATTCATAATTAACTATATTTGGATGCTTTGGACAGTTTTCATATACTTATATACATTACCTTGAGGGGATATATTTGAACGAAAAAGAGGATAGGAGTTATGAAACATGAATTCATCCTGGACTCCTTATAAAGCATAATGATAGGAACAATTATGCATGGTTTCAGATGAGAATCGTTAATCATTCAAGCATTTTTTTTCCCCTTTACGAAACATTCATACAAAAGAAACAACAAAGAGAGGAAAATTTAAACAAAAAAAAAAAAAAAAAACCAACTA
>Ga0214543_1011533_pt1 | contig 12321 bp, 4 predicted proteins | sample CNSS2metaG_FD_160094 | JGI IMG/M metagenome (GOLD analysis project Ga0214543, IMG submission 160094) | Root nodule microbial communities from cowpea collected in UCLA plant growth center, Los Angeles, California, USA - CNSS2 | ecosystem: Host-associated > Plants > Roots > Nodule | place: USA...
GAACAGAAACGTGGCAGGTTTTTTAATATCTGAGCATGAATGTACTGTGATGAGGTGGCAATGAATTATATTGAGGGAGAATTGGTGAACCCTAATTTCACGATTCATCTTCTTTGTTTGGGAGTTCTTCTTCATTTGGTGGATGTTGTTCGTGAATGATGTCGAGGGGGTAGTCTTCTTGTTCTTGGTCGTGTAATTTGCGGGGATCGCAAAATCCAAGCTAATCCAATCATGGTGGTGGCTTTTCCTCTCACGGTGGTGGCTTTTCGTCTCACGGTGGAGCACCATATTGCAACCATATTTCCTTTCACAACCCACTGACGAAAAAGAAACGGGACCACAACCCACTCACCATATAAACAAACAAAAACAAACAAAATCACACACAAAACCAACAACCCTCATAAACAACATACTTTCAACAATAAATAAGTTAAATGAAACAAATACACAGTCAATTCGCTTCATAACGCAAATACCGCAGAAACTAACCTTTGAACTGGCAACGACGACGGCAAGCCACAGCCAACACGACAGCAAACCTTCGAATCCTTCTTCGTTTTGGTTATTCTTCTCCACCACTTTCCCCAATTTGATCTTGTGTTCGCTATTTCCTTCGCAACCCTAATCCTATTTCCTTCCAACCCTAATCCTATTACCTTCGAACCCTAACCCCCTTTCAAAACAAAGTAATTTTTTTTAACTTAAATCCACATCCACGTAATACACTGCCACGTAATGTACTGTTGCCACAGTATCACATTAAAACAGTCTGCCGTTAATTTTTTTAACGTTTTTAACGTCGAGGGCAAAATTGAACCTCCTTAAAAAACTGGAGGACTAAATTGAACCTCAACAAAATTAAGGGACCAAAATGAACCCGACATCATAATTAGAGGACCAAAAGATGAATTAAGCCTTTTTTTTTTTACATTTGTAAGAAACTTAATACGTCATTTGGTTTACTACACATCTCACTAAATATTATAAATTATTTCCTTCAAAATTGTTATCGTCTCTTTTTGGTATATTTTGAGTATATTTTGGTAAATTAATTTATTCTTATGAATAAATCAGAAAATTGTACAAACTAATGAATACCAATCAATATGTTATATTCTTAAATAAATGATAATCTAAATCCATACTAAATATTTGCAGAAAATTAGACAATTTTTTACAGTAAATGTAGTGTGTAGATTACGATGCAATATTGTTAATAAATATTTTATTCTTTTAACTTATGGATACGTTTTATACGATGAAATTGTGAAAAAATATCATTAAACTCTAAAATAAAAATATTTCAAATGTGGTTGAGTTTAATGATATTATCTTAGAAGAATTGAATTTATAACAGTTTTATTACTTTAGAATATTGCAGTAACAATCATATTAAATTTAAACATGTAATTTTTCTTTTCTTTTCTTTTAGTTTTAATTATTTTATATTTTTAAAGCACGAAAACATTCTAACCTGACTAAAAAACATTGGTAGCTGGATTTGCATTAATTGTTGATTGCATTAATTGTTGATGTGGATTATGACAAATAATCTTCTTTGTTCAAATTGTAAAATGGTTGGTCATAATTTATTAATTGTAGATAGTTACAACAAGATGTCAATCTAATTTTTAGTGGAAGAACAAAGAGTTGATGCAAAAATAGAACAACTTTATTGTCTTGAGGTGGTAGGTGTCCACGAAAAGGGCTCTCTGTTGTGGACCTTGTTATGGAGCCTATGACAAGCCTGTGGTGAAACTTGTAGTGGATCTTGTGGCTCCTTTGGTGGACCCTGTAATGGATCATGTGGGGAAACCTATGCTAAAAGTAATAATTAAGCCTATTATGGTACATCTGGTATCATTTGTTACTCGGTCATAAGCTGAGCCAAATCATGATAATGTTTGTGTTGTACATGGATCTTATATTGTTAAGACTCTATATGTTTCTATTAGTGGTGATGTGTCACTCAATTGTGATTCCTTAGCATACATATGTTATTTGGAGGATGTCACTCTTATTGTTAATAGTTTTCAAGGTTTATAATATCTCAATTGACCTCATAGTAGTTATAGGCAATTCCTAATTCTTTGACCTCTAAGGGAGATCGTTTTGCTAAAGAATTGAAAATAGTTATAAATGAGCTAATATGCTTAATGAGATAGATTATTCTAATACAGAAGAGATGAATGAGTTCAAACTATAACAAAACTAGGTAGGGATAGGTAAATAAAGTTAATACTAAATCTATAAAAGCAAAAATTTATAAAAAACAATAATAATGAGTTTTAAAGGTTTTTTGTAATCTGATAGAGTTAGCTTATAATAAATCTCGTGATATGCTAATGAATTTGACTAGTGACTTGTTTGGTGTTACATTAGTTTAATATTTTTCATGGATGTTTTTACTTAATATTTATTTTCATAATAAGTTTTTTATTTGTCCAATGGTGCAATTTAATTTTATCATAGATTTAGTGTGGTTATATTTTTCTATTTTTTTAATAATTAAAATTCATGTCATAGTTGTCTAGGAATAGTCTCTTTAGGGAGTAAAAAAAAAAAATACTCGAGATAATTAGAGATAGAAAAATAATTTATTTGTTAGCAAACTATCTGGCCTATTTTTAGTAAATTTTATTAAATCTAGTTTGAAAAAAATAATAATAATTGGATCAAATTCATTCATTTACATTTGTGAATGGTAATAATTTAAATGTTTTCCGAAATCTAACGGAACATCCTTCAACGGAACTAAATTGATCTGACCTTTCTAATCTCACAATTAAATCTTTTCTTAATTTTTTATAATTCAAAAATTACATTCCTAAAATTTGCAGATATTTTCAAAAATTGCATTTAACTATTTTTTAAATAGAAAAAAAAAGTTTTTAAAACATACTTCCGAGGGTCATCATGTATGTAAGAAACAAACAAGAGTTTTATTATTTTTTCCCTCTAAATATACGAAACGTGTAACAACTTTTAAATGCAATTAATTTATTTTTATATCATTAATTTATTGTGGAATATATTAATGAAACGTTCACTTGTTTATCATAAATGCATTTATTGTTTAGTCACTAACAATATGCGTTGTTCTTACGGTTGAAAATTTATTCATTGAATTATTAATAATCTTATTAAAGATAGCTACACTTAAATTATTTTATGACTATATTTGAAATAAAATTAAATTTATGATCTTATGGATTTAAGCTATATAATTTAACTATTTTTATTAATATTCATAGTTAATTATATGTTTCTTATATATAGAGCGAGAGATCGTATTCATTTTTGGATGAATGCATGAAACAAATGTTATATATTTTTATGAAAAGAATCTCCCTAAATCAGATTTTTAAATAAATTTTTTAACTAATCAAAATATGTTATATTCAATTTCAGATTGAAAGTATTAGAATATTAAACGTATGGATCAACTTATAAGAAGTTATATTCAATTTAAATGACACTCTCAAGTTCCAGTAACTTTGTAATCTTTGTTCAAGTCTTGTGTTATCACTGTATTCATCCATAAATTTTACCGTTTAAGAACCCTGTTTTGACTTTTGAGCTGATAGTATTGTATGGCACAACAAGAATAGACTAGCAGAACACACTTAATTTAGCAGCACCCTTATTTTATGGTACTCAAATTTAGCAGAACCAGAGAAGAAAAAACAATTCAAAATATAGATTTTATTCTTCAATTTTATTGAACAAATAGACATATCCAGAGGGCGAATCAAATATTATCTGCATTCTTCTGCAGATTCAACAGTCAACACCAAGCCAACTATCACCAAATCAAGAAAAGAGTATGCAAAATTGGGGCCACAACTATATAAAAATGTACAAGGGGGGAATAAGTACAAATTGAGAAATCAACCTAAATCCACAAAAATGCTAAATTACAGATTACAATATTTCTAAGATTAATAATGTTAAAAGATGAAGCCACAGAAGTGGGCTAGCATGATGGGGGTTGAAGCTGCTTAAGCCTTCTGACAACTTGTTTCATAGTAGGTCTGGTAGAGAGAGAATCAACAGTGCAGACAATAGCCAAGTGAAGAACCTCTACCAAATCATCTCCAGGTCCTGCTTCCCATAACCCAGCAGTGAAGAACTCATTTGCCCTTCCTTGCTTCAGTAGCATGCATGCCCATGCCACTATGTTGAATCCATTTCCAAAAGAAGAAAATGAAGGGTCCAATGCCTTCTTGTCTGAGAGCAGCTCCAGAAGCACCACACCATAGCTATACACATCAGCCTTGTCAGAAACACGGCATGTCATGGCATATTCAGGAGCAACATACCCAAATGTTCCGGCTACACCAGTGGTGGCATGTGTCTCTGATGTTCCCAGAAGTCTAGCCAATCCAAAGTCCGATAGATAAGCATTGAAATCGTCATCCAACAAGATGTTGCTGGGTTTGACATCGCGGTGAAGAACACGGGGAACACACTGATCATGCAGATAGGCAAGTGCTCGGGCAATGTCCAATGCAATCTTGTGAAGAATTCTCCAATCTACAGCCCTCGTGGATCTCTCATGGATAAACTTTTCAAGATTACCACCTGGCAAATAGTTGTATATGAGAAACATCTCTGTTTCACAAGCATGATAACCAATCAGAGTGACAAGATTAGGATGATGAAGCCTCCCAAGGGTCTTGATCTCGGCATCGAATTGTTGAACACCTTGGAAACGTCCAACTGCGAGTCGTTTGACTGCCACAAGGATTCCTGATGCTATCTCAGCCTTGTATGTTGCCCCAAAACCTCCACTCCCGATACAGTTGCCAGCATTGAAATTTCCTGTGGCTTGGACAACACTTTCAAATGTCAATGGAACCCCAATATCAGTAAACACTGTAACTTCTTTTCTTGTAGAGCCAACAACCCTGGACCTTGGCTTCCACTTCCGTGTGTAAAAGAATAGAATAATCAGGGCTATGAGTACCGAAACAATGGCTGAAGCAGAAGTTATAGATGCTATTTCGATAGAACTGAAGTCAGTCCCACTCTTCTTGCTAGTAGCTTGCTCTGTTTCCGAATTATAAGAGTTGCTATCAATCGGCCCTGGCTGATTCCCTGATGGCACAGCCAGAGAAACTCCGCGGCAGGGACTTAGGTATGGATTCCCAACAGCACTGCTGCATTTAAACAAGCCACTGTTGGAAGGCAAATATCCAGATAAGTTGTTGAAAGACACATTGAATACTGAGAGCGAAGTGACATGTGCCAAACCATCAGGAATATGACCAGAAAGATTGTTGTTATTGAGAAAAACATCAGTCAGATTTCTCATGTTCTCAATAGCCTTTGGAATCTCACCAGTAAGAGAGTTTGAAGAAAGGTCAAAGACTTCCAAAGAGTACAACTGCCCCAGGCTGGTAGGAATTGAGCCATTTAACTTATTACCAGCCAAAGAGAGAAACTTCAGATTCTTCATCTGGCCAAGGCTGGTGGGAATCTGACCTTGTAATTGATTCCTACTGAGGTTCAGCGATACAAGGGAGACAATGTTCCCTAAATCAACAGGAATAGGTCCTGCAAGTTGATTTCCAGACACGTCCAAAAATTTCAATGATCTGCACATTCGACTGATGTTGGAAGGTATATGACCAGATATATTATTATAACTGGCATTTAAAAGGAATGCGTCTAGTCTATCACATTTCTCAAATAAATATGTAGGAAATGTTCCTGTAAGAATATTTCCACCAACAAGGAACGTGTAACCATTCTTCTTCCCCAGCCTGTCATGAGGTAGGGGTAGCGACTGAATGCCAGTAAAGCTGTTTTGCCCAAAGTTGTGAACAACAGAAGTACCAATTCCCCCCATTGATGTAAACAGAGATCTTTCATGAACCATTGACAAAAAAAACGAGGCATATGGCGAGGAAACATTCCCGTCTTCAAACAGGTTTCCATTCCAAGAAGGAACAGGGGGACAAACGGTATTGGAGAAATCAGGAACTGAGCCAGATAACATGTTCCCACTAACATCAAAAACACTCATACAGGGAACGTGAAGTTCTTTAGAAAGCACCCCAGTAAGGTTGTTTCCACTTAAATCTAGAAAATGCAGCCTCTTGCAGACACCAAGCCGGTTCGGAAATTCCCCACTGAAAAAATTCTGAGCCAAATTTACCATCTCCAAGCTCTGACAACCACCCCAGTTCCCTTGAAAACTGCCTTCTAGATTTACCATGGGAGCCCATAATATCCTCAAGTTTGGAAGCGACAAAACCTCCACAGGCATTGACCCTTCAAAATAATTCAGCTCATCATTCACCGAACCCAATTTCCCAAAATCACCGGCGACATCCCCGCGTGGATCAAAGAGATTTGACAGCACAAGGACTGACAACTCCGAGCAATTCCCAAGCTCTCCAGGCACAGAACCACTGAGAGTGTTCCTGGACACATCCAACACCTCAAGGCTCTTGAGCTTCCCAAGCTCACCAGGAATACCCTCTTCCAACAAATTGGAATACAGCAAAAGCGTCCTCAACCTCTCACAATTCCCTAAACTCACCGGAATCCCTTGAACCAAAGAATTCCCCGACAAATCCAAATGCTCAAGCTTCCAACAATTCTCCCCAATCTCTCGCGGAACAACCCCACTAAACTGATTAAACGAAAGATACACCCCTCTAAGCCTCCCGACAAAACCAGGCACAGAACCATTCAATTCATTACCAGCCAAATTCAGAACCTCCAAACTCTCAAGAGACGCAATTGAACTAGGTACCTCCCCAATAATCCTATTAAACCCAAGATTCAGAACCCTCAACTTCCTCAAGCCGTTAATTCTCAAGGGAAGATAGCCACTTATCAAGTTCCCTTCTAAATCGAGAACCTCTAACTTTTCCATGCCCCAAATTGCTTCGGGGATTTCCCCCTCCAACGCGTTGAAGGGGAGAGACAAAACCCTAAGCTCCGTGAGCTCACTGATGAAATTGAAACCAACAGAAGAAACGTTTCCAAAGAGAGAACCTTTGCTACCTTTGCATGTTCGCCGAATTCCGAAACCGTAGAGGGGGAATTTAGAGGAATCGGAACACGGGTGCGAGGTTCGGTTGGCGCCGTTTCCGGTGACGTTGACGGCGACGACGCGGGAGTTCGCGTCGCAGAGGACGCCAGACCAGTAGCAGTGGCCGGAGTGAGAACCGTCGGAACCGTCGGCGGTGGTCCACGTGGAGAGAACGCCGGCGGGGTCGGACAACGACGCCTTCATACGGAGGAGCGCGGATTTGTCCGAATCGATCGCAACGGCGTCGTTCTGCGACGTTAAAAGGACCACGAAGACAAGGAAGAGAAATTGCATGAGGGAATTCCCTTTGATCACTGAACCACAATGAGAAGAAGAAGAAGGAGGATGAGGAGGAGAAGAAGAAGAAGAAGAGAAAGTGATAGTAAGAGAAGAAGCAGAAAACATCTGAGAGACAGAGAGAGAAGAATGAAGGTTGGTGTTGGAGTGAAGTTGAAGAGAAGGAGAAACGCTAATAAGAAGAAGTAAAGATGATGATGGAAACGATGGAGAAGAAGGAAGAACAAGACACAACTCAGAGCAGTTTCTCTTTGCGAAGCGCGTTCTTCTCCTTTTTCTTGTCTTTTTTAATGTAAAAAATATTTTCTTAAAATGTTTAATCTTATATGAATAATTATTCTATTAGATTCAATTTAGTTTTGATTTGTGTAATAGAAGTGTCATTTTTATTTAATTTATTGAACATGACAGATTTTTTTATCAAGACTAAAATTGATAATAAATTGTACAAGTGGCATTGTATTAGAATGTGTTACGTATCGTATATGTGGTTAATTAACGTTAATTTTTTAATTTAGGGAAAATTTTGCAATTAGGGAAATTTCTTTATTTTCGTCTTTCTTGAGTTTAGATTTGCAGAGGAAGCAGCTAATACTTGTCATTTCATCATTGGATTACAGTTGCACTCTTAATTTCAATATTCTAGTTAATCATCATCAACGTTGTGATGTTCTGCATGGTTTCTAAATTACTTCCATGATTTTGTGTAGTTTGTGTCTGTAGGTGGGGTTCAGTGGGGTATTAGTTTAGTTGGTTTGTTTGTCGGTTGTCGATATTGGTGTAATGGTTCCCATTATTTTATTTGTAATTGATTGTAGCAGTGGTCCCCCATTGTGTTAAAGTAGGCTTAATAATACATCTTTTTTATCTGTTTAATTTACTTTAGGTCAATGAGTGATGATAGGTTCAATGTTATTGTCCATCACGGTGGTGAAGTAGAGGCCCATGAAGAGGTTGCTGAAGTAGAGATTGGGGATAGCAGTGGTCTGAATAGTGATGTTGAAGTGGAAGGTGGAATTGAAGTGGACATCCTTTTCCAAATCATTAATATGCCTCATTTGTGTCATGATGATGACATCCTTTTCATCAACACCACCATTTGAAAAAGTTACAGCCCACGTTATTAGAACCACCACTCTGTAAATCAATAAACCAAAAATTAAAACCAATTTATTATTAACACAAAAATAAAAATAGATTGTACCCAAGATTTTCTACCAATATTCTTTGGAGTTCTTGTCATCCTCAAAGCATTCATCTCTCTGCAACTACAAATCGGGGTTAATTCGTTTCTCGTTGAACCACCAATAGTGCACGAAGTGATACAACACGGTTGCCTCCAACGATTACAACCAGAGGTAAAGGAAGAAGATTAGGACCGTAACATACCTATATAATGGGATTGCAGGAAGAAGAAGATTGAAGCAATACCAATTGGGAATGGAGGAACAAGATTGCCAAAACTCACCAACTGTCCAAACATTCCCTACCAAAACTCTATAGCTCACTTATTTATCCCCAAATATCTAATTAAGCCACCTATACAGTACACGTAATACACCCTAATACAAATCGTGCCACATGTACAATGCTCCGTTAATGATTTAAACGGCATTACAGAAAATGACCAAATAAAACACGAATTGCGAAAATGAGGACCATTCTAAACATTCGGTACGGTAAAAATGAGGACCATTTTAAACATTATGTGAAAATGAGAATCATTCGCAACAAACATTACGAAAATGAGGACCAAAAAGGTATTTAAACCTTAATTTTATTATCAAAACCAAATTTAATAAAAAAATAAAAATTTATTAAAATTAAATTTATTAATAAAGATGATAAGGCCAATGTAATTAACATGATGTTAAGTTTCATAAAAATCTTCTGATCAAAATCTAACAAAAATAATCAAATTATATTAATTTTTAAAAATTTAAAATTTAATTGCATCGATTCTTACAAATGAAAATAAAATTAAGATTATAAAAAATAAAAACATTATTATCAAATAAGTAATTAAACTTTAAAAAAATATCAGAACTTCAAAAAGAAAATTTTTATATCTCATTCATAAGAAAGTTTTTTTTTTATAAAAATTAAATATGTCCGGAATATATTGTAAAATTAGAAAGGGTCTTTCTTCTTAAATTTTAGTAAAATATTTTAATTTCTAAACTTTAAAAAATATATAAATGTAAATTTTTTTAATTATAAATAGTATTTCAAATTGATATTTAAATTATTTAACGTTTAATATTAACCCATTCAAACACAAATATCAATTCTGTAATATTATTTAAAATATAAAAATTATAATAATTAATTAAGAAAATTATATTTATTTACTTTAAAGTTAACGTTATAATTTTCTTGTGAAATCATAACGAAAATCACTTTCTTTTCACAGTATTTAACGAAAACTTTTTGTTTCTTCACACCTTATTTTCATGATTAAATCAAATTTTTATAGAAGTGGAAAGAAGTTTTGTTGCACACTGATTTTGCAACCTTTGTTTTGTATGATAGTTGTCTGATTCCACACTCAAATTTATAGGAAACCTTGCATGGTTGTCTATGCTTTCGTCACTTAGTGCATAGAAAGGTGTGTTTGAAATTAAAGTCCAATGATGTTTTGTTTGGAGTGTGGTTTGGATTCAAACTGCTTAGTTTAAAAGATGTATTTTTAACTCTAAATAATAACAAAAAAGGAAAAAAACCAAAATGTCTTCAGAAACTACTCCCGATGCACTTATAACGTAAATAACTCTAAACTAGTTTATTTATTGTGTCTTAATGATTTAAATTTAATTTTAATAGTCTCATTAATTACAAAGTGGGGTTAAAGACAATTTAAAATAAAAGTTTGAAAACAGATAAATATCTTAAATGTAATAATTAATCTTAATAATATTGTTTGAACAAATTTAAAATTGAACAAAGATAATTATTTAATTTACATTAATTATTGACAAAGAATATGTAATTTTGAGATAGAAAAATATAAATAAAATATATTTCTTATTTTGGATTTGAATGACTTCATGGATCACGATGAATCATCAAAACAATTATCGTAATCTATAAACAATGTTGAAACTTTGAATAAATTCTCTCACAATACATGTTTTGTTTCAGGTCATAATGTATTAATGTGTATAGTTTGATTCATATTTTACTACTATAGCAAAAAAAAGATTAAATACTAAATATTCAAAGGAAAATCTTATTACTTTGTAATAGTTTTCCTTCTTTGTACATAATCTTTTATAACAAAAATTAAAAATACATTAAATCTTTTAAAAGTTTTTCTTAATATAAATGCTTTAGGTTATTAGGTAAATAGAAAATTATCACCGGTACAGTTTTGACATTCTCTATCGCATTATATGCTTCGATTTTCATGAAATCGAAACATAACGTGATATTTTTGCAATTTTTACAATTCTTTTGACCTGAACTCTCTTATAACTCAAAGCTGAATGATTTAAAAGTAGTTATTTGAAAAGATAAACTTGAAAAGTTAAACAAGCTTTAATAAAGTCCAAAAAAGTTTATATGTATATATATCTTATTTATTTTTATATTAATTATTATGCAAAAGATTTTTAATATCTAATAATATTTAATGCAAAATTTATTAAAGTTGAGATGAGATGATATTAGGGTCTGCTCAAAGATAAAGTAAGTAAAATATCGTTTTAGATTTTCAGTAAAATAGTGCCTCATTTTTATTACTATTAATATTTCTCTATCAAATTAATTATAAAATTATTTTTAAGAAGAAAACCTCAATTTTTTTTTTGTACTAATGTAAATTTATTAAATTAATTATAAAATTATGTTTAAGAAAAAAGTATGAAAAACATATTTTATTATTAATATAACTCTATTAAATTAATTATTAGTTTATGTTTGGGAATAAAATTTAATTAAATTATTATTAGTAATTAATGAGTTAATACCTTTATTTAGTAAATTATTTTTTTTACGAGAAGGAGAATGATTAGTTGTCTTTATTCTCTTATAATCAATCTTGATTCTATTTTTCTTTTATCTTTTTATGTATCTATGACTTCTCTTATCTTCTTACTTTCACTACAAGAAAATTCTTCATTAATGACCAATTTTAGTGACAAAGAATAATTAGTCACTATAGTGACTAATTTAGATACCAATTTATAAACTAAAAATTATTGGTAACTAAAATAGTTTCAAAAAATTATAATTGGTCTCTAAATTGGTAACTAAAATAGTTTCTATTATGAATTGGTATCTAAATTGATCACTAACATTATCTACCTAGATTGATTTTGACTACCAAAATAATTGTTCTCTAAATTAGTCTCTAATTAAGAAATTGGTTTATAAATAGGTCTCTAAACATATTTTTTGGTCATAAAATTGGTCACTATTTGATAGTTTTTTTTTTATAGTGTTTCTTCTCTTCTAAGAGTCATTTTTGTAAGGTTTTGACATATTATTGAATCTCATATTATGCGTGTGTACCAATTCTTTCATCATCCTTTCTGGTTAGTATGTTTTTTCTTTATATTTGTGTTGTTGTTTGTATTGTGTTTTTTGTTTGTATTAGAATTATAAATTTGTTTCTTTTTCCCAATTTTGTTTTTCGATACTTTTCGAATAACAAATTTCGAGTGTTTTATTTGCATATATATTAACGAGAAACTGTAATTTTTTTACAAAACTATTAATTAAATTAGGATGTAGTCTTTTGGTAGATAATAGATTAATTGAAGAATAATTCAAAGTTGAATTTTTTGTAGAAAGACAATTCAAGTTTAGGAAAAAAAAAAGACTTACTATCGAGTTTGAGAAGAACATTGTTGTTGATTAAATGTATTTGAAATGTTTTTGATGATGTCCATAATAGCATGACAATGGTTAACATGACATAGCATGACAATGGTTAACATGACATGTGTATAAAATCCTGAATCTGTTAATCT
>Ga0214543_1011534_pt1 | contig 12320 bp, 10 predicted proteins | sample CNSS2metaG_FD_160094 | JGI IMG/M metagenome (GOLD analysis project Ga0214543, IMG submission 160094) | Root nodule microbial communities from cowpea collected in UCLA plant growth center, Los Angeles, California, USA - CNSS2 | ecosystem: Host-associated > Plants > Roots > Nodule | place: USA...
ACTTTTAAAGAGGTAAGGGAAGCTAACCATTCTCTTTTAAATTTGTACATAAATGTGTTCTTCTGGTCTGGATTGCATGTTTGAAGTGTTGAATTGATGTTGAACTATATGATTGAGTGTGTGATTGGAATTTGTGTGATGAATCTGGGTTTCTGCATGTGGGAACAACAGAGTAGTATGGTATTTTCGCCTAGGCGACTAGCTCTCGCCTGAGCGAAAACACCAGAAAACCCACCCTTGTTCCTGCGCGAAGCCTCGCCTAGACGAGCTGAGGTCGCTTGAGCGACAGACACTCTCGTCTAAGCGAATCAGCTTAGCCTGAGCGAGAGTTTGCCCAGATTTTTATTTTTGCCACTGTTAGAGCCTCGCTTAGGCGAGACTGACTTGCCTAAGCGAGATGGCCTCTCGCTTGGGCTAGATCCTCTAGCTTGAGCGAGAATAATTACAGTGGGGTGTATGATGTTCTTATTTAAGGGATGACATTATATGTTTAAATGTGATTTTGTGCAATTAGTCTCTTACATGCGTGGAATGTTGTTGCTAATATTGAGTATGGTGAAATTGGATGAATATGAGCTATGAGAAGTTGTGGTTGAAATAGAATTTCAAGGGAAATTCAGATGAGTATGTTAGTGTATGTAAGGACGTGAGGACTCTGTATTGGTTGGTATCCTGAAACTCCAATAATCATTCACGCTCAGATAAAGCATAATGGATTATGTCGTGAGGAGTAGTAGAAGATCCTAGTCTTTGGACTTGATCAAGTCTTAGACGCGAAGGGGACTTACTTTGGAAGTGTTTGGGTGATAACCCCTTGTGCCCAAACTCTACAGAGTTTGGGAACCTTCACAGGTGCAAGCCACCAAGAGATCCAGTGTCACTTACACAATCTGAATATCGAGTCTAGAATTATATAATTGAGCTATGTTTTATGAATGATATTCATGATGTGGACTGCATGATTTCTCTTATTTCAATTAGCTTACCCTTTCTTGTCCTTGTTGTTTTCTTTGTGTGTCTTTCCTTTCCAATGATCACCCACTTCTGGTGTGAGCAGAGAAGAATCCAGATGAAGACACTTCTCTCCTGGACAGGAGTTGATCTTTAGCTTGGAAATCCAGTGTGGCTTTTGGGTTAGGTTCTTTGGAGCTTGAGATGTATAAATTAACTCTTCCTTGTATAGACTGTACATGTCGATAGAAACTTATATGGTTATTTTGGATGACTGTATCAGTACTCTATAATAGTCTGTTTCTACCATATGCTTTGTTTGATCATAATGTGATGTTTTATTTGGTAGCGTAAAAACTATTAAATGGGATGTTACAGAATGTCTAAATTTATGTGTGAAAATAATAAAACTCTAAATTAAGCCATGTATATTATATTATACGATATTCTCTATTTCCTCAACTATAAATTCACGATGACAAATATCAACTTATAGCATACTAAAGTGCAAATTGATAAAACTATATGTATTAAAGGAGCAACTCCACTTAGGACAAAAAGTTTACCATCACTCCTTCTTCCCTCTTTATTATTCTCACTCAAGAAAAATGTATTAAGTCGTTAGAAGATATATATCTTTCCGTTCTCTCACTTACCTCCTCTTTCTTTGTTAGTTCTTTTCTTTAGAATAAAATTAGTTATTATATTTATTTGAAAATAAATATTTTTATTTTAAATTATAAATATTTTCTTTTCTTTTCAATATACTTAAAATAAAATAAACAATAACATTTTACTTTAATATGTTTTCTTTAAATTTTATCGAATTTTCAAATTTGAATGTTTCTTAAACTTAATACTTTTTTAATTATAGATAATAAATTTTACAAGTTAAAAATATTATTTAATTTAATTTTATAATTATAATAATGATCTATACCTATAAAAGATTTTCTTTGTAAGGTTCATTTTTATTTTTGAATTTTATCCTTTAAATAATTTTTAATTTAAAATAATTAGTTTATCAATTTTTTCTAATGTGACAAATTTTTTTAGTAAATCGAACTTTTTTTGAATTTGATTTTTTTTAAACTCAACCATTTTTTTATTATAAAATTACTTACAAAGTAAATAAAAAAGTTTATAATAAAAGATTAAAACTTTAAGTTGAAATCTTTGAAGACGTCGATCACGTCTTACACCAAATAAACTACAAATAAAATAGAAGCACACACATAATTACATAAGTTTTGCCTTAGAGAGAGTAAGTGAGATTGGGAAACACTCTACCTAAGACAAAATAAAAACTAAAGACAACATGTGTTGTGTAACATCCCGTTTTAATAGTTTTTACACTATCTAGCAAAACATTATATTATGATAATTCAAAGCAGATGATAGGAATAGGCTGGTATAAAGTATCAATACAGTCATCCCCAAAATAACTATACATATATTGTCTATCAACACAGCCTACACTAAGAAAGGGTTACCAAACACCCAACATCTAAGCAAAACATAGAACAAATACTACTGTTAGATCGCTCACGTCACCACTCAACCTCTATCTCGGAGGGGTGTGTCTTCGCCTACACTTTTATCTGCTCACACCAATTGTAGGCGATCATTGCAAAAGAGAAAAGACACAAAAAGAAACAACATATGCAGGAAGGGTAAGCTAACTTAATTTAGAGAAAATCATGCAACTTATTAATTATACATCAATCAAGGCTTATCACATTTATCAGAATTATTCAAACCACCACAACCACACCACATATTCATGACTCTAGACTCAATATCCGGATTATGTAAGAGACATTGGAGCTCTTGGTGGCTTGCACCTGTGACGGTTTCCAAACTCTACAGAGTTTTAGGCACAAGGGGTTATCACCCAACCATTCCCAGGATAAGTCCACTTCGCATCTATGACGGATCGGGTCCATAGACTAGGACCTCCTGCTACTCCTCCCGACATAATCCATTATACTCTATATGAGTCTTAATGGTTATTGGAGCGTCAAGATACCACCAAACTGAGTCCTCATGTCCTTACATTCACTAAAACCTTCCTTTTTAGAATTTCCCTTGAAATCCTAATTCAATCGCATTCTCTAATGAACCAAATCCACACAACTCCATCACGTATACTATCTTTCATAAAAACTCGAGCACAAAAGAGACAAATATCACATCAATTCACTTAGTATAGCTTCATTTAATCTAAAACAGAGAAGTAACTATATTCTGCAGTGAAACTCGCTCAAGCTGAGGATCTCGCCTAAGCTAGAGAGTTGTCTCGCTTAGGTGAGTCACTCTCGCTTAGGCGAGTCACTCTCGCTTGGGCGAGACCCCAAACAGAGAGCAACCCCAAATTTCAGCGAATTCTCGCTCAGGATAAGTTGTTTCGCTTAGACGAGAGTGACTCTCGCTCAAGCGGAACCAGCTCGCCTAAGCAAGACCTCGCGCAACAACAAGGGTGAATTTCTGGTATTTTCGCTCAGGCGAGAGCTGCTCGCCAGGGCGAAACCATTAGAATTTCAATTTGTTTTCACATGCAAAACCACACAGTTCATGCCAAAATCGCAATTCACCACACACAATTGTTCCCACTCATCAATCAAGCACCCAATCATGCAATCCTAGCTCTAATTGACAATTTTTATGCAAAATTTGAGTGAAAGGTTAGCTTCCCTTACCTTTTTCTGATTTTTGACTTGGCAAGACACTACATCAACAGTGAGGGCATAAAACATCAAACCAACTTATGTAAATGCAACACAATGTTGCAAAAGAAGAATTAGACCTAGTTAACTCGGGAACAGGAAGTGAATTCTGTATGGAGAATAAGGAAGAGCTTTACTTGGTTTGACTCACTCTGAAGAGGGAAACGGAGGTTGAAAATCCACAAAGGGTCTAGTAGGGGTTTCACTTCCAGGACCTGAATGCAAGAGTAAGGAAATTGTGACTAAAGGAAGGGAAAATTATGGATGAGAAGGGGCTTATGAAGTATCAGTGTGTGAGGAGAGTGGAGAGAAGAAGAGTTGGTGTTCTGTGTTTGGTAAGGAGCATGGGTTTCACATTCTCCCTAACAACAAAAAATTTTCGACCCGAAAATTGAGACTTACCAGAGAACAGGTGTGGATATGACTTTCTCACGTCATCTTCTAATTCCCAGGTGAAATCACTCGTTCTCTTGTCCCAGATGACATGCACTAGACTGATGGATTTCCCTCGAAGTTGTCTTGTCTGGATATCGCCAAGACCAACAGGCTGAACCTTTACTGAAAGATCTCCTCTAATCTGCAAGTCTTTCACCTCAAGCACATGAGAGGGGTCAGGCACATACTTCCTTAACTGCGAAATGTGAAACATCGAGTGGAAGTTGGCCAATTGGGGAGGTAGGGCGATCTCATAAGCCACTGGTCCAATTCTTCTCAGAATCTGATAGGGGCCAATGAACTTAGGAGACAACTTCTTCGAGCGAATTGCCCTTCCCACACCAGTAGTCGGGGTAATTCTCAAGAAGACATGGTCTCCAGGTGCAAACTCCAATGGTCTTCTACTCTGATCAGCATAAGATTTTTGTCTACTCTAGGATGCTTTCATTCTTTCTTGTATGAGCTTAACCTTCTCAGTAGTATGCCTTAGTAGCTCTGGTCCCACCACTATTGATTCCCCATCCTAGTACTAGTACAAGGGTGTCCTGCATCTCCTGTCATAGAAGGCCTCATATGGCACCATGCCAATGCTTGCATGAAAGCTGTTATTATATGTAAACTCCACCAAAGGCAGGACCTCATCCTAGGCACCTAGATGATCTAGCACGCATGTTCGTAAGAGATCCTCAAGAGACTGGATTGTTCTCTCGAATTGACCATCAGTCTGGGGGTGATAAGCTGAGCTCATAGTCAACCTACTACCCAAAGCATCCTGCAATGTCTACCAGAAACAGGAGGTGAATCGTGGATCTCTATTAGAGACTATGCTCGATGGCACACCATGCAACCTCACGTTCTCACTGATATACAACTGCGCTAGCTTCACCATGGACATCCTCAGGTTCACTACTAGGAAGTGGGCACTCTTGGTCAGACGGTCTACTATAACCCATATGGCATCGTGGCTCCTCACGGTCTGTTGCAAATGGGTAACAAAATCCATAGCAATGCTATCCCATTTCCACTCTGGTATCTCCAACTACTGCAGCATCCTTCCAGGTCTCTGATGCTTTGTCTTAGCTTTCTAACAGGTTAAGCATGATGACACATACCGAGCAACGTCTTTTCATGCCCGACCACCAGAAAGATTCTTTCAGATCATGATACATTTTAGTCATGCCTGGGTGCATGCTAAAACGACTTTTGTGCCCTTCCTCAAGAATCACACCTTTCACCTCTAAGTCTTCAGGTATGTAGACCCTGCCTCTGAACCTTAACACCCCATCACTTCCTATCGTGAAGTCCTTGGCTTTCTCGGTGCCAAGCAACTCCACTGTCCTTTGCAGCTTGGGGTCAGATAGTTGCCTCTCCTTTATCAAGACAAGGAAATCACTAGACACGGTTAGATGAGTGCATCTAATGACACCATCGCCTAGAACCACTTGTAACTGCATGTCTCTGAACTGTTCCACCAAGTCTAACTCCCTGACCATCATATGAGATGCGTGAATTGTTTTTCTACTTAAGGCGTCAGCCACCACATTCGCCTTTCCTGGATGATACAACAACTCAAAGTTGAAGTCTTTCAAGAACTCCATCCATCGTCTCTGTCTCATGTTTAATTCTTTCTGGTCAAATAGGTACTTTAGACTCTTATGGTCACTGAAAACCTAGAATTGTGCACCATATAGGTAGTGTCTCCAGATCTTCAGTGCAAATACCACCGCGGCTAACTCCAAGTCGTGTGTGGGGTAGTTCTTCTCATGATTCTTCAACTACCTTGAGGCGTATGCAACCACTCTACAATCTTGCATCAGAACACATCCCAATCCCTGATGGGAGGCATCACAATAAACCACGAAAGGTCTACTAGTATCAGGGATCACCAACACTAGGGCGCTAGTCAACTTTTGCTTCACACCGGTCAGTCCAAGGAAAAGGCTGATCCTTACGAGTTAGTTGTGTCAAGGGTTCCGCTATCTTAGAGAATCCCTCAATGAACCTCCTATAGTAGCCAGCCAACCCCACAAAGCTTCTTATCTCAGTCACTGACTTAAGACGCTCCCATTTTAACACAACTTCCACCTTATATGGATCCACGGATATGCCCTGAGCTGAGATCATATGCCCCAAGAACTGGACTGAGGTCATCCAGAACTCACACTTTGACAACTTTGCATACAACTGCTTCTCTCTTAAGATGCTCAAAATGGTTCTTAGATGCTCTACATGCTCTTCATGAGTTTGGGAGTATATCAAGATGTCGTTGATGAAAACCACCACGAACTTGTCTAAGAATGGCCTGAAGATTCTATTCATGTAGTCCATGAACAAGGCGGGGGCGTTAGTCACACCAAAAGGCATCACTACATACTCATAATGCCCGTATCTAGATATGAAAGCGGTCTTCTGCACATCATCAAACTTGACACGAATCTGATGGTATCCTGATCTCAGATCTATCTTGGAAAAATCTGCAACACCATGCAACTGATCCATCAAGTTATCTATCCTCGACAGGGGATACTTGTTCTTGATGGTCAGCTTATTCAGCTGCCTGTAATCCACACAAAGCCTAGAACTGTCGTCTTTCTTCTTAACTAGTAACACTAGCGCTCCCTAAGGTGATACACTAGGTCTGATAAATTGTTTCTCTAGCAGTTCTTCAATATGTTTCTTCAACTTTACTAGCTTAGTGAGGGCCATTTTGTAAGATGCTATAGACACTAGCCCTGCCCCCGGCACCAGATCAATGGAGAACTCTATCTCCCTAGAAGGGGGTAAGTCAGGCACGTCCTTAGGGAACACATATGAGAAGTCCCTTACCATAGGTGTTTCAGTATTTATGCTTCCAATCTCAACAGATAGTTGAGTCTGAATCAAGAAACACTAAGATCTTTATCCACCTGTTGGGAGGACATCAACAGATATTCTTCTTCCAAGCTAGGAAACAACACCTTTTTCTCGTTACAATCAATCAGAATGTGATTGGAAGATAGCCAATCCATTCCCAAGATTACATCTAACCCTTCCAGAGGTAAACAGATAAGGTTTATCCTGTACTTGCGCCCCTCAACCTCGATCAGACACCTAGCACACACTATCGAGGTTCTGACTAACCTAGAAGCAGGCGTGGACACCACCAGGTCATACTGGAGTTCCCTCACCAGAAGACCCAACTCTACCACTTTAGATTCCGACACAAAGGAGTGTGTCGCTCCCGAATCATACAGAACATGTAAGCTCCTACCAACAATCACACAAGACACGATGATAAGATTACCTGATCTGGCTGCCTCTGCACCCGTCATGGCGTACACTCCATAATGAAAGCACTATGGCCTAAAAGGCTGAGACTGCTGAGGCTGATGTGAAAACCTCCTAGGCCCCTCAGGTTGAGGCCTAGAGTATGGCTTCCTCCTGTCGTTGTGTCTGCTCGTGGACCCAGATAGTCCTCCCAGCTTCTGTTGAGATCGCTATTGAGCTTCAACTTCAACCTTAAGCTTATCCATTACTCTTGCCTTCTCTACCAAGGCAGGGAATTCCTTGATAGAGAGTGGAGCCACCATGAGTTTGAGATCGCCTCTAAGCCCATTCTCAAACTTCCTACACTGCCAGTCCTCAGCCATCTTTAAGGTTTGAAATCTGCCCAGGTGTTTAAACTTTTCAGCATACTCTGATACTGACATGTCTCCTTGCATCAGCTGCAAGAACTCAACCTCCTTTGTGTACTTCACACTATTTGGGAAGTACTCAGCATAGAACTTCTTTTTAAACAACTCCCAAGTGATGGGTTCCCTGCTATCTTCCAACATCATCTTCATGTTGGACCACCAATGCATGACCTCTCCAGCAAGAAGGTACTTAGTGTATGGTAATATGTTCTCTATAGGACATCTCTTTGCATTGTAGATTCGTTCCATATCCCGCATCCGATGATCGGCTCCATTCGGGCTAGTCTTGCACTCGTGGTGGTGGAGCTTGGGAAGAACCTGCTGCTGAACAGTTTTCTCCTAGCTGATGCAGGGCTTCCAAATGCCTCTGCTGAGTCGCCTCTGCTGCTAGTCTTGCAGACTCCATCTGTTACAAGGCTAGGTTTTGTTGATTCACCATGTTAGCATTCTACTGCTGCATGACTGCAATCATTGCCTCAATTGCTCCCACCAAATGAGGATTATCTAGGTTTGGAAGAGGAGGAGGAAGGGGCCTAGGTGCCATAGCTCTAACCACACAAAGAAAGGAACCATCAGTTTAGCTAATAAATACCACAACCACGCCAAAGACACCAACATGAACACACAATAGAAACTAAGCAAGCTCACACCTACAGATCCTAAAGGAACCAGGCTCTGATATAAAAAATGTAACATCCCGGTTTAATTGTTTTTACACTATCTAGCAAAACATTATATTATGATAATTCAAAGCAGATGTAAGCAATAGGCTGGTATAAACTATCAATACAGTCATCCCAAAAATAATTGTACATGTACTGTCTATCAACACAGCCTACACTAACAAAGGGTTACCAAGCACCCAACATCTAAGCAAAACATAGAACAAATACTACTGTTGGATCGCTCACGTCACCACTCAACTCCTATCCCGGAGGGGTGTGTCTTCGCCTGCACTTTTATCTTCTCACACCAATTGTAGGCGATCATTACGAAAGAGAAAAGACACAAAAAGAAACAACATATGCAGGAAGGGTAAGCTAACTTAATTTAGAGAAAATCATGAAGCTTATTAATTATACATCAATCAAGGCTTATCACATTTATCAGAATTATTCAAACCACCACAACCACAACACATATTCGTGACTCTAGACTCAATATCTGAATTATGTAAGAGACATTGGAGCTCTTGGTGGCTTGCACCTGTGATGGTTCCCAAACTTTGCAGAATTTGGGCACAAGGGGTTATCACCCAACCACTCCCAGGGTAAGTCCCCTTCGCGTCTATGACAGATCGGGTCCATAGACTAGGACCTCCTGCTACTCCTCCCGACATAATTCATTATACTGTATATGAGTCTTAATGGTTCTTGGAGCGTCAAGATACCACCAAACTGAGTCCTCATGTCCTTACATTCACTAAAACCTTCCTTTTTAGAATTTCCCTTGAAATCCTAATTCAATCGCCTTCTCTAATGAACCAAATCCACACAACTCTATCACGTATACTATCTTTCATAAAAACTCGAGCACAAAAGAGAGCAAAACAGAGAAGTAACTAAATTCTGTAGTGAAACTTGCTCAAGCTAGAGGATATCGCCTAAGCTAGAGAGTTGTCTCGCTTAGGTGAGTCACTCTCGCCTAGGCGAGACCCAAAATAGAGAGCAACCCCAAATTTGAGCGAATTCTCACTCAGGCTAAGTTGTTTCGCTTAGACGAGAGTGACTCTCGCTCAAGCGGAACCAGCTCGCCTAGGCGAGATCTCACGCAACAACAAGGGTGAATTTCTGGTATTTTCGCTCAAGTGAGAGCTGCTTGCCTTGGCGAAACCATGCAAAACCACACAGTTCGTGCCAAAATCGCAATTCACCACACACAATTGTTCCCACTCATCAATCAAGCACCCAATCATGCAATCCTATCTCTAATTGAAAATTTTTATGCGAAATTTGAGTGAAAGGTTAGGTTCCCTTACCTATTTCTGATATTTGACTTGGCAAGACACTGCATCAACAGTGAGGGCACAAAACCTCAAACCAATCTATGTATATGCAACACAGTGTTGCAAAAGAAGATATAGACCTAGTTAACTCAGAAACAGGAAGTGAATTCTGTATGGAGAATAAGGAAGAGCTTTACTTGGTTTGGCTCACTCTGAAGAGGGAAACGGAGGTTGAAAATCCACAAAGGGTCTAGTAGGGGCTTCATTTCCAAGACCTGAATGCAAGAGTAAGGAAATTGTGACTGAAGGAAGGGAAAATTATGGATGAGAAGGGGCTGATGAAGTATTAGTGTGTGAGGAGAGTGGAGAGAAGAAGAATTGGTGTTCTGTGTTTGGTAAGGAGCATGGGTTTCACATGCTGCACTTGAAACGAGGTAATAGAGAAAAATAATAGATTTCACTATGTTAATTAGGGTTTAAATAAACAAGTTTTGGTTCACCAAATTCAATTTTTGGATTTTTGTTTTATTTTAGATTATTGGATCACTCATAAAAAATTATAAAAATATTTGACCATAATTAATTATGTGTTTTTTAATTTTTCTTTCAAGGCTTAAATATCTTGTTGGTCCCAATTTTTGTGAGTTTTGTTTCGTTTGGTCTTCATTTTTTCGAAATGTTCAACATGGTCCTAAATTTTGTAATTTTTGGTCACTTTGGTCCTTTTTGCAAACACCGTTTAAATCGTTAACAGAAGGTGAACAGTAACTACCACATGTCACTCCGTGTTTTTTTTAATTTTTTTAATTTTTTTAAATATTTTTAATTTTAAAAATATTGTCCATGTGTCAAGTCAGCATTGTGGCAGGTGGCAGTATATTGTGGCTTATATTCAATTTGGTTCCAATTTTTTGTTAATTTTGTTCAATTTAGTCCAAATTTTCATTAATTTTGTTCAAATCAGTCCTAATTTTGCTCCTCTCCAAATTGACCAAATTTAATTTTTATATAAATGTTGTACTGAATCATTTAAAAAATAATGAAGAATTTTCCATCTAATTTTAAAAACAATGAAGAATTTTTCCTCTAATTTTAAACTAACTTTATCCCTATTTTTTACATGTACCAAAAATCAAAGATATATAATAATTTCCCTCTAAAAATATAGTTAAGTTTGGTATAAAAATTATGAAAGAAATATTTAAAATAAATTTGAATTTTACTAAATTTTTTTTTCAATATAACATTTATATAAAAAATAAATTTGGTAATTTTGGATAGAGATAAAATTGAGACTGAATTGAACAAAAATAACGAAAATTGGGACTAAATTGAACAAAATTAACGAAAATTGTGATCAATTGAATATAAACCATGAGATACTACCACGTGTCACAATGCTTAGTCGACACGTAGACAACATTTTTAAAATAAAAAAAATTCAATTTTTTTTTAAAAAATTAAACAAAAATGAAAAAAAACCACGAAGTCACACGTGACAATTATGGTTTATCTTCTGTTAACTATTTAAGTGACATCTTCAAAAAGGACCAAATTGACCACAAATTACAAAAATTATGATAATTTTAAATATTTGAAAAAAATGAAGAACAAACGCATTACAAGAAAATACTTCATTAGTAACTAATTTTAGTGACCAAAAGTTGTTAGTTACTATAATTACTAATTTAGATACAAGTTTACAAAGTAAAAATATAATTGGTTACTAAAATAGTTACTATTATGAATGAAAAATTATAATTGGTCACTAAATTGAATTTTAAAATTAGCTACCATAGTTTTGGCTACCAAAGAAAACTGGTCACTAAAAGTTAGCTACCTAAGCTTTGACTACCAAAATAACTTAGTTACTAAATTGCTCTCTAATTAATTAGTGACAAATTTAGTGACTAATTATAATTTTTTATTTATATTAGTGACTATTTTAATAACCAATAAATTTTAATTTTGTAAATTGGTATCTAAATTGGTCACTACAGTGACTAACAACTTTTAGTCACTAAAATTGGTTACTAATAAGACATTTTCTTGCAGTTGAGAGATATATTAAATTTGAATTTGGCCTATTTGTCAAATAAGTTAGTTTAATATTTTTTTTTAAAGATTTATTTACTTAAATGTAATAGTTTTAATATTTCAAATAAATCTTTTATATCGAAGATGTTGATTTGTTTAAATAAATGTAAATAATATACTGATAATAGTATTCCTCTAAAATTAAATTTTTATTATAATAATTTTAAAATTTATATTTTAAAATTATTTAATTTTTAAAGTCAATTTAATTTTTAATACATTACATACAACGCATTAAAAATAATTAAAATTAAAAACAATTATATATATATATATATATATATATTCTGTAATGTAAAGTTTAATTATTATTTTAATTTAATTTATTTTTTAAGTTAATTTATTTTTTAATACATTATATAAAATTAAAAATATATATATATATATATATATTTAAATATTTACTAAGAAATATTGATATTTTGTTTCATTTTTAAAATATATATTAAAAGATAAAATATAAAGAAGAATGAAAATAATAAACTAATAAAA
>Ga0214543_1011544_pt1 | contig 12315 bp, 10 predicted proteins | sample CNSS2metaG_FD_160094 | JGI IMG/M metagenome (GOLD analysis project Ga0214543, IMG submission 160094) | Root nodule microbial communities from cowpea collected in UCLA plant growth center, Los Angeles, California, USA - CNSS2 | ecosystem: Host-associated > Plants > Roots > Nodule | place: USA...
AAAAAAAAATAAAAAAAAAAAAAAAAAACATATTTGATCAGTACAATTTAATAGTCGGAAACACTGAATTGTGCTAGTAAATAAATAAATGACCAAGTTAGTCGATAACGGAGCACAGATCTGTAGCTAGTGAGGGCTTGAATTTCAATTAAAAAGTTAAATTTGATTAATTCAATTAAAATTAAAAAAAAAAAAAGTGATCGTAGCTTATAAATTGATTTAAATTTAAAGTGGGTTTTATTTGAATTAGACCTAAGAATAATATAAAAAGCGTGAAATACATTGAAGTAATAATAAATTCTGACATTAAACACTGATGAACGTGGTGGCATGTGGAGAATAAAGGGTCACTTCCAAGTTCCAGCTCACACTCACGGACTGAGAGAGAAGTGAAGCAGTGAGAGTTGAAACCTGATAACACCTTGCTCATGGCACCCAAATGGTTTCTCATTGCGTGCGTTGTGGCCTTCATCTGCTCTGCTGACGTGGCTCCCACCATCTCGTCGTCACACCACGGTCACGCCCATGCCCCGGCACCCTCCGCCGACTGTTCCGCCCTCGTCCTTACCTTAGCGGATTGTCTTCCCTTCGTTTCCGACGACGGCGGCCAAACCAAACCTCAGGGGAAATGCTGCTCTTCCTTGAAAACTGTTCTCGCCACCGCTCCCAACTGCCTCTGCGACTCTTTCAAGAATAGCGCTCAGCTCGGCATCGCCATTAACGTCACCAAGGCTCTCACTCTCCCAGCTGCCTGCAAACTCTCCACCCCTTCTCTCTCCAACTGTGGATGTTAGTTTTTTCTCTACCCATTTTCTTTTCTTCTCGCGTTTATTCCTTTTTTCTTACAAAGTTTTCTTTTTTACGCTCTGTTGAAGATAAATTTCGTTCCTTTCTAGATTTATGTTAGTAATGAGATTTTTTTTTTTTTCAGTGTCTCCTTCGCCTGCTCCTGCACCTGGTATGTATACACGTTTATGCCATATTTTAAGTTCGATTCTGCATTTGTTTGATCCCAAAATTTTATAAGGGCCAATTTTTATCTGCTTTCTTTCGACTGTCATTTAATCATCTGGGTATTCTTTTTGTGGACAGTTTTTAAATTAACTGAGCATCTTCAATCATTAACTAGCCGTGATTAATCGTTGTCAAGAATTTAATTTTCTCCACTTATTTGTTTGATTTGGTTGGGAGATTACTGGACTTATTATTCATGTTCCTTATCAACAGTGAAATGTAGTATGAAGGTGGAAGGAAAATAAAAAGCCGTGATCTGTTCTATATCTTCAGCGTGTTCATTATGCATGTTTGTTTACTTGTTTTTATCCCATATCCGTGCATTCATAATTTATAGTGCGTTGTGTGAAAGATTTCAAAGGTTTTCTGATCTTTGTTGTTAGGTTCTAAATTTCTCACATGATTTGTGTTTCTGATAATTTTCTTGCAGGTTCGTCTTCTTCAACATCTGCTGCTGCAAATGGTGGAGCTCCATCATCAACTCCTGGGAACGCAGCATCAGCACGCATCCCAATTTCTGTTGGATCCTTTATTGTTTGCCTCTTTGTGGTTGTATCTCTCATTCCATTTTGAGGTGAGGGACATCAAATGAGAGACTATTTTCCTGTCTTCTGACTTTTCCATCTTCTGTGAGACTTAATGAAGTAGATAACATTGAGGGAGTTGAACCCTACTCTATGCTTGTATATTTATGTTCTATGATGTATACGAGTGAGTCTACCATTATTATTATTATATGATGTGATATTAATGTGGGTGTGATTGGAATTTTGTGGTTGAATTCCCCCACTAGCTTCCAAATGATACTAGAGGCTTCTTTCTCACCGCCACAGGTCCTCAACCAACTCCCTGTGCAAAATTATTGCCGGACATGGATCTTGCAGAGGTTGTGTTTCGAAGATTTAACTCCAGCAGTTAAGTGTTTCAAAATGGATCTACTTTGGCAAATTTTTCTGGTGGAAGTTCATGTTTTTTTTCGGTGAAACTGTTTTTTTTTTTTTTCATCTCCGACAAACTATAATGTTTATGGCGCAAAATTATGACAACTAAAACAAACAAATTCTTCATAAGTGACCGACCATACGTTGTGGTCCTTTATCTAAGCCGAAAGGCATCTGTGTCCAGATTTAGACACGTACGTGAGGAAAGAGGATGTATGGCAGATAATGTTTGTATCTATATCCAGGATTGGAAGATTTGGAGATCAACTCTATAGGGCTAGAGTTAGGTGTTACGTGTTCTTTTATCTCATCTCGTGAAAGGTAACAAAAATGACAAGCTTTAAATTAAGATCCAACATCAATGAAGAACAAGAGGAAACAAAAGAACTTCTCCGATGAGACCCTGAGATTAAAACCTGTGTATTATGTAAAAGAACTTCTCCGGTCACCACATTCACAACCTACCTGTGCCCATAGTAAAAGAAGAAATAAAAATTGAATCTTGAAAACGAAACCCATAAACGACGGCCACCGTTTAAGGTCAAGGTCAGAAAGAAGAGAATTTGAAGGCGGTGGTATGGACCAGGGGCCGATCAATAAATTTTCATTAATTTTAAGTATTTAATATTGTCGAATGTGATAATTTTAAAAATGAATTAATCGATTGTTAATTAAGTAAATGTAGAAAGTGTTTAAAATTTATGCTTTTTATGAACAATTCGCATTGACGTACGAAAAAACAATATTACAAGATAAAGAAAATTTATTTAAGAAACTCTAATAAAGAATTTTAAAATTTCAGAAGCATAATCGATTGGGATGTTCATAAACACGTTAATAAATGGACTTAGTAGTAGGTAACATATTGGGCCATAGAGAAAATGCTTTAACTCGATTAAGTTTGTAGGGACTCCTACAATTGCCTTATTTATTTTATTTTTGGGTTAAATACGTTTTTTCCCTTAAGTTTTACTAAAATTTAGAATTAGTTGTTTTTAGAATTTTCAACCAATTTAATTTTTTTTTTTAAAATAAATGAATTTAATCATTTTAATCAAATTTTATTAAGTTTATATGATGTTTCAAGTGCATGATAGTATTTGAATTGTTTACCCCATTGACACATTTTTGTTTTAATGTTAACTCAAATATTATTATAAAATGTGTTTAAAATATCAAATAAACTTAACAAATTTTGGTAAAAAAGATTAAATCCACACATTTTTAAAGATGCTAAATTGGTATAAAATTTTAAAAATTGACTATTTCCAAAATTCACTGAAACTTAAGGACCAAAAACATATTTAATCCTTTATTTTTTTTTTTGGAAAATTATGCATATACTAAATGACATTTTTGTTATTTTTTAAATAAATATTTTTGTATTTATTTATTTAATATTGTAATAAAATGACATTCGCATGTTACATAACTTTTATATAGATCTTAACTTCTTTATATTTTTAATAGAATGATACTTCTATTACTTATTTTATTTTAAAAAATAATAATTTTATTTAGTCAATATTATATATTTTTATTTTTAATATTAATTTTATTTTTTTTTTTTTTATTCTTTATTTTTTTTTTTTTTTTTTTTTTTCTTTTTTTTCTTTTTTTTTTTTTTTTTTTTTTTTTTTTGTGTGATCACATTTTCAACATTATTTATTGTACTTCTTTCTTTTGTCAATATCACCTTCTCTCTGTTATAAATTTCTTGATAATAACATTGACTTAAAATGTGATTTTTTATATACATGTTCTTCTTAGATATCAAATATCTCTAATAAATATCTGTTTTCTTTTGATTTTGATATTTTTCTATATCTTCTTTACTTATAGTCAATAAAAAAATCTGTATTACTTTTATTGTATATGCGTATATTATAGATATTGATTTCAAAATCATTTTTAACAATATGAAGTAAAAAATTACTTTGGATCACTTTGTTTTCTCTCATTATTTCTTTATGTTATTCTACTTGTAATACATGTATCACCTCTATTTTAGGAGCGAGAAGTTACGAAGAACCTTTTGTATTTTTCAATGAAGTAATAAAAATTTCATAGTCTAAAATCTAATTTTTTTTATCCAATAATTTTATTTTATTAGCAATATCTAACAATTTGTTTGAATATTTTTCAATTGGCTCAATTATATTTTTTTCATCATTTATAGTTCAAACTCCCTTATCAAATTCAACACTTATATACTTTGTTCCCATTTCCTTCATTTTATTCTTTTAAATAATTTCAAAATTCTTTTGATGATTTTAGGATCATCGTTATGGCAAGATCATCTATAAAACACCAACAACAAAAAAAAAACATGATTTTACTTGTCTTCTTTGTCCTCTTTTTCCCTTTTTGCATATTGATTTAGGCCATGGTAGGATTTTTAAGTTGAGTATCAATAATGTAATCTTCTTTCATATATAGAGTCCATAAACTATAACTTTTTCCATGAGTGTTATAATGAATTGTCAATTTTTTTCTCATGTTATATAGATACAACAATAATGATAACTCGTGATACCTTTGATAGTATTTTAGAATTTTTAAAAATACAAATAAATAAAAAAAATATTAAACAGATATTTTCAATAATATTTGTCTTAGATAAACCTTCATAAAAGAGGATCTCCTTTTCAAACATTGCTAAAAAAAACCCTAATCTGCTGTATTGTTATTGGATGGATCCCTAATCTAATTACAAGTAACTAACTGTGCCACTGAACTTCTTTCAGCATTCTCTTCTTACACTCTTCTTGTCGCTTTCTTTTTTCTTATTTTGGGCTGCCCAATGGTTTTCAGCCCATACAAATTTCATCCACATTTATTGCTTTTCTCATTCAAAGGTTGGTTTTTGATTTGGAAGGCACCAATTGTGTCATTGTAAGGTAAGATAAGGACACCATGACAAGGAAAACTTCCTAATCATCTACCTTTTTCTCAAATTTATATTCCATCTTTTCATTCATTATTTAATGTACATTATTTTGAATTGCAAGTTGTTATGGATGCATTATTTGGATTTAATTTATATTAGACCACTTTTTTTCTAAATTTAGTTTTTTTTTTAATTTTAAATAATTAAATAAATATATTGGAAGCTTTTGGAAAAAAATTGTGTGATTTTAATAGTTATTTTATAATGGACTATAGTTTTTGAATACTTTTACCAAATATAAACAAGAAAACAAAATTTAAAATTTAAACATACTTTTATACTGAATTGTAATCAAACTTATTAAGACAAGAGTATTTCAGGTAAGGTTATAAAAAAACAAAAAGAAACATGTCAAGGCCTACTTCCTAGTTCATATCACTATCATGCTTTTATTATGCTTAGGAATTGAAATATATATAATGTGTTTTTTTTTTTATTTTGGTTTTTGTAAAAAAATATATTTTAGAGTGGCATAAAAAATAGTGTTCCAAAATACTAGTTAAAAATTATAATAGTAATTACTTTTATATTATGTATTTATTATTCTTATATCTTATATTTTATCCTAGTTAAAAAAAAAAATAGTCATTTTTCTCTCTTCATATTAGGAAACAAGTTCACCATATTCTGTTGAATTTATTTTCAGTTTCTTAAATAAAGCCATGACTTGCTCTTTCAACTCCACCATGAATATCAATTAAACTCTATGATTTAACATAAAACATAATATTCAATCACTCAACCACCGAATTAAATATTTAGTCATAAAAATCTCTATCTTTGTGCACACCACAACTCAATCATCTACACCATTATATTTTTCCTCAACATACCAAAAAAAAAACATATGTGGGTAGAGAAGAAATATGAAATGTTTTACCTAAAAACACTCCATAAGATTTTTTCACAATCATGAAAGTCCAGAAAGAGAGTGAGTTCGCATGTGTATATCCATGTACCATATGCATAAAAAAATAAGTACAATAAGCATTTTAGAAGTCTCATATTAATTAAAGACAAGATCAATTCATAATATATAATTGGGTGCGATCTTCATCTTACAAACTGGTTGAGTTAGACTTAAAACTCAGTTTTAACAAAACATTCAGTAAAATGTGAAATTAATGAATTAAATTATATCATTTATGTAAAATTTTAATGAGAAATATATTAGCCATTCCAGAAGTAAATTAACTTTTCATTTAAAATAAAATATTTGTAAGAACTATATTCACATAGACCTTATGTTATTTTGTGAATGTTATAGACTTAAACTCATATTTATATTATAATTATAATATAGTCTCTCTCAAGATGAGTTTTTTGAAATAACTGATAATTTTTTATTTTGTAAAAATTAATCAAGAAATATTAAATAAATATGTTCTAAGTTCAATCTACATAGCAAATCAATATTATCTTAACTAAAAATTTCAAAACAATAGAGTTATGTTTTTTTTTTCTCTTACATATTGTTTAATTTTATCATTTTAATTCAATGTAAAATTTGAACATCCACTTAAATTATTTTTAACACATTTAATCAAATTGAGTATATAAAACAAAATTAACTATATATTAGTTGAAATTATGGAAGTGAAACTATATTTAATAAATTAATATACTTTTAAAATTGACTTAAAATTTTGTATCTGATAGTAAATTTCATATTTTGCCTTTGAGACGTACATGTAGAAAGGATGGACACACGTTAAAGACATTGTGTTGTGTGATAAGCAACCACCATCTTTCTCATATATTAAGTAAATCAACCAATGGACATCTAAATTAATATACGTCCACGGTGAAACTTCTTTTTTGGTGTAGCAGAGGTCCAGACTCTAATAGAGACATTAACTAGGACCAAAAAATTCAGGTCTTTTGCTAATTATATAAAGTCTTTTTGCTACAGACAAAAATATTTAGGTCTATTAAATGACTTGTGCCTCAAAGTTTGGCACCTGTCAAAATCTTCCATCTTTTCTGTTAAATGATGTTTATCTTATATTAATATCACTTTGGATCTTATAGCAAAAGGAACTGCATTTTTCTTTTATCTCATTATAAATAACTTGTTTTAATGCTTTTTTATACCTATCTGATCAATATTTTGACCAATAAACTATTAATGTATTCTTTTAGTACGGTATATATAATTAATCCTTCTATAGTCATATTAAAATTTATTAAATTTTCGTTTATATTTTTCTCCCGAGTTAAATTATATCTTAATTTCTATAACACAACTGATCTGGAAACAATATTTAATGGGTCCGAACCGGTCAGAAAGGGACCAATAATGTACGGATTTAAGAACCAAAGTCGAGGTTGCAGTGATGCTATGTCTTCAACTTTGGTTCACACAATGGAAGTTCAATGGGTGCAAAAAGTTATCCATTATATTAGGATGTATTTATTCAGATGAATATGAGAGAAAAAAAAGTGAATATAAAATTATTTGGACTAAAAAATATATAATTTGTGTAGATTTGAAATAATAGGATAAGTATGATAGATTAAAATATTTTAATAAATAAAATTAGATATATGTTTGAAAGATGTACTTTTTTTTTTGCTTTTCTTATTCTGGATGTGAAAATGACAAATTTCTCCCATTCACATTTGTTTATCATCACGGATGACTTAAATCAAATATGCATGGCAATTGCATTTTTTTCTTCATCTACATGAAATATAACACATTAGTTCGGGATGAGAAGTACCTCAAAGCAATGTCAATACAATGGGTTTAAAAGCTTGTTTGATATCATAAAAAAGACAAGATTTATTATAAAAATAATAATCTTTGAAAAAGTTAAGGAATATTAACTGTTAATATATATATTTTTAATATTTGTGAACTTAAAAAGATTCATAAATATATTATTCTACAAAAAAACAAATTATCTCAATATTTCTATTAAAATATTATCTTATCTATTCTTACTAATTTGACTGTTAAAAATTCTTAAACTTTCTTTTTATCCATCAATAAGCTTATACTATAATAGAAATCCCATAATTGAAGTTCTTTTATCCACGTCACATGTCCCTCTTCAAATTTTCGATAAAAACACTAAAACAAGTTTTTTTTTTTTTAATTATACATAAAAGCAAGTACTCATGTAATAGTGATTTTTCACAATATATCTGTTCACCGGTTATGTAAGAGTATTTTGTTCTAAGGATAAGAACTAAATTTGTGTCCAACGACCACCAATAATTGTCTATTTCCGGTGTACCAAAATATGAACTAGTTTTTTCATAAAGCCAGTTGCTCCCTTATCCAAAACGTACGTTTGAGATATCTCCTTTGAAAATTTTAAAAAATAAAGACAGAGAGGCATTTCGAATTTTTCTTGGCCAAATTAAATGATAATTTTCAATTGAACCAAAATAAATTACAGATATACTTTTGTACGTATTTTTCACTATCTCCCTCTCGGATATACTTTTGGTTTTCTTTTCTCTCATTTTAATTTTTTACTTATTTTATTTTATATTTTTCTCCTTCATTAATTGATTAACATTCTTCCACTGTCTACATTTCTTTATCTAACGAATTAGGGCTGAATTAATTTGATTTTGGCGGCGGCGCATGGAAAAAAAAAACACGGTATGAGGCACATGGTTTGATGAAGGAATTCACCTGTTTGGTTAGTATTGTATTAATTGTCCAGTAGAATACAAAATCACATATGAGTTGTTTGAAAAAAAGGACAAAACAAAGCCTCATCCATTTCATCCTGAAGAAGTGGATGACACGGATTTTCACCATCATTACTAGGTCGGCACATTATCTGCCAAAACTATTTTCCAAATCATAATCTATTTAAATGAAATATTTAAATAACTTGCATCATACGGTTACGTATTTTATTATTCTGTATAATATTCTAGGTATATCGAGTAGTTATTTTCCGCAAAAAGCGTACACGATATCCGATAAGATGCAATGGGTGTGTAGAAAGATTAGTGCGACGTGGTTGAGTCAAAACACCGGAACCAAACCTGTCGGTGGGTTGCAATAATTAAACGTCAAATGAGGTTGAAAAGTTTAGTTTGTTCTCCCGAGTTAAAATTACATTGCCACGACAGGTTTCAACAAATATCTGAGCCCGCACTATATATACCACACATTGTAAAAGGTAGAGAGACAATGAAGCAGAGCAATGGATGTTCTAACAATAGCCTCAACCCTCAGCATTTCCAAACCATTTCAAACGCTTTCACTTCCAAACACACTCCAAACACCACGTCCTCCTCAAACGCGTTTCTCAGTCTCATGCAGAGCCACAAAGCAGCAGCAACAGGTACGAGGTGTGGAAGACAACTTGTACAAGATTCTAAGTTTGAGTCCGAACAGCGCCACCACCGACGACATAAAGAAAGCGTACAGATCAATGGCGCGTCAGTACCACCCCGATGTGTGCCACGATAGTTCGAGGAAAGAGGAGTTGACGAGGATGTTTGTGCAACTCAACGCGGCTTACACCACCTTGTCCAATCCGAGGCTTCGCGCGGAGTACGACTACGAATTGGGTTTGAGAAGCAGAATTAGCGTTGGTGACGAGAGTTGGAGAATGAGATGGGTGGAGCAACTCGCCGAGTTGAAGAGAAGATCTCACAGGCGTACGCAACGAAATCGTGGATCCTGGGGCACCAGAGTCAGAGCACAAACCATGAACTCAAATTAGTGTATTTTTCATCTCGTCTTCATATTTTAGGATTTTTTTCTTCTTCTTTAGTTTATTCAAGAACAGTACTACGTTGTTGTTATACTATTGTACATTATCCATATCTATTGCTTCCGAATTATCCCAATCGAGACACAGAGAAAATAATAACCTACCTTGTGTAGACGACCGAGTCAGGTTCACTTTTCACAAACCTCTGTTTTTTTTTTTTTGCTTTCAATTTTTTAGTCTCCGTTTCCATACATTATCCATACCTTTTTTTTTTTATATATAGTTTAAATAATTCACTTTTGGATTCAGATAAACTGGAAACTTTACTAAACAGGTCCTTATCTTTGGGGGCCACTACGTTGGTCCTATAAGTTCTAACATTTTCCCATTAAATAATAGTTATCTGATGCATGGAACAACAAAATAACAAAAACTTAGCTGATTTTCATAAATATGTTTTTTTTTACTCATAGTTATATTAACCCTACTCGGAGAATGAGAAGTGGCGTTTGCAGAAGCAGTTTTGGAGAGTGTTGAGTTCATAATTGAATTGGGCCCAATTTGTCCCATCTTTGCGAAGTAATATGTTACAGCACCGATCCAATGAAGGATAATTCCTAAGTATTTGATAGATTGTTCCATTTTTAAAAGTGGGAACATTTGGTTTACACTTTATAAGTGATATTGCGTGTCAGATTTTGGAGGATTCCAATTGAGAAACGGCAGTGTAAGTATGGCACATGGAGTGTGGGCCCATAATTTATTTTGTGGTGAGCTGGACTTTGATATCGTATGTGCTGTGTGGAGATTGGCCCATCCATTTAAGTCCATAAGTGTGTGTCCATTCAAATTCTATTTTTCTTTTTTCCAACCCCTATTTCTGCTTAAGACAATCACCTTACATGGGTCGGTTTGTAATTCCATATCTAAATTCTTCTTTTTTTTCGCATCCATTTACTTAATAATAATTTATCTAAATCATTAAATGTTGTATAACTAATGCAAAAAATCAGATTAAATTTTGAATTCAATTAGACTTGGTTTGGTAGTATAGATTGTAGGTAATTCACGGAGTATGTAGACCATGAAATCAAATATAAAAAGCTGATTAAAAAATCTGTCATCCATATGATCCTCATTCACATAAATTGGGAATTATAAGTGGCCAGTATACTTTAAAAACAAGAGTATTCCTAAATAAATCATTATAGTAAGAAACCTTTTTTTAATTAAAATAAGAGAAACTAAATTTAGTGATAAACAACGTCTGAAAACTGTGGATTACGTAAATTAAGTATAAGAAACTCACATTTAAAAGTTTTAAAACATTATAAAATTAAAAAATCACGTACGTTATCTATTATATATATGATCATTGTTCTATATGTGAAAAAAAATATTATTTTTGATAATTATAATCGACATACTCACCACATCTATAACTAGTTTGAGTAATATATTATTATGTGTTAAAAATGTATTGAATGGTATGATAATTTGAGATGAATGGAAAACTACTGATACTTGAGATGATAATCTGTTGGGAATGTAAACGGATTGGATCGAACATGGATCATTTTTATTTTTTATTTAATTTATAATAAAAAATTTTATCTGATATTTATCGAATATGTGTTTGAAAATTTTTATAGGAAACTCATGGATGTCTATGAATATTTATAAATATTTAATAAAATATAAATGAAATTTTAATTTTAATTTTTTAGTTTATATGTAAATTCAAAAATATGTCATCCATACGATCCGCATTCACATAAATTTTGAATTATAAGTGGTCAGTATACTTTTAAAAAAATATCAAATTATGTATGTGAATCTTGAAAAGATTCCTAAATAATTCATCATAGCAAAAGACCTTTTTTCAATTAAAATACGATAAATTAAATTTAGTGATAAACAATGTGCAAAATCTATGGATCACGTAAATTAAGTATAAAAAACTCATATGTACTCGTCTCATGTATATTTGAGTAATTTATTTATTATGTGTTGTATAATATTTTACGATAATATATTGCATGGTGTGATAACTTTAGAAGAATGAGAAATTATTGATCCTTTAACGTGGTTAGAAAGTTTGCAACCAATTTTATATTATAAATCGATCTTGCCTATAATTTATGTGAGACTTCCGACACATCCTCTCATGTCAAGGTATATACATCTCACGTATTGGACTACACATGGTTGATCTGATAATGACCCGATAACAGGTGGAACAATATATCTAACAAATATCAATTTCACTAGGATAAGCTCTAAATTAGAGTTTTGATATTATATTAAGAATTAGACATTAAATCTATCTCAACTCAATCACATAAAATCACCTGGTAAGGTGAGATTTATACGTATGTATATATTATAAATTTAGTTTATCTCTAATTGAGATGAAACTTCCAACAATTTGTAATGTTGAGTATTAGAGCACATTGTTCATTAATAAAATGAGATGCCTTGATTTTAATCATAATCTAAAAACCATACTAATATATGTCTTTTGGAGTCCATTGGTCACCACGTGTGAATCTTTTTAATATTATGAAGATAAAGTAATAAAGTAACTTGTAGATGTATGTGAAATATTAAAATATCTTACTCCTCTATAATATATATGTATATATAATATAATATATAGATATATATATTATATATTATATTATAATATATATAATATATATAATATAATATAATATATATA
>Ga0214543_1011545_pt1 | contig 12314 bp, 9 predicted proteins | sample CNSS2metaG_FD_160094 | JGI IMG/M metagenome (GOLD analysis project Ga0214543, IMG submission 160094) | Root nodule microbial communities from cowpea collected in UCLA plant growth center, Los Angeles, California, USA - CNSS2 | ecosystem: Host-associated > Plants > Roots > Nodule | place: USA...
AAGAATGTGTCTCATATGTCTCCAAAAAGTGGCCAAAGTGTGCTAAAAACAAAGGAGACCAAAGGTACATAGGTACACTTGCTTCATGCCTTTTACTTTATGCTTTATGCCTTTGCTTTACTCTCTCATCCACATCATTTATGCTCCCCAATCACCATGTGCCACCTAGCGTTGCTTTCTTACTCCTAATTAACCTACAAAACAAATAAACATAGATTAGCATGTTGGCTTAAGTCAAGTCAACTATAGTCAACAAGTGAAACCTAGTCAAAGGTCAACAAGTCAACTAAAGTTGATTCAACTAAGTCAACTTAGGGAATCAAAAATAATAAACACAAATGAAAGGGATGAAGGATTAGTGAAATTCCTTTCTAAACATGCTTAGTCTTCTTAAGCATGTGTCTCCATCCTTGGTTGGGGTCAATCCTTCATCAATAAACCATATATTTCCATCAAATAATCACACAAGTACACCAAAGAAATTTCTATCCTTTGATTCCATAACACATGGCCACTACCATGTCAACCGTGTTCTACGTCCTCTAGTGACTACCTCAAGATGTCTTGCTACCATACCTATCAGCCACAACCAATAGAGCACGTGCGGGAAACCATGCTACAGATCATACACCGAAACGCGAGGTGGAGTTCTGAAATACGAACATAGTTCGTAACGTCTTAAGACTACCAAACTCGTCAGCCAATCACTAAGGAGGGCAATCCTTCTGGACACATCTGTACTGGCCACAACCAGCACACTCACACCGGCAACACTCGCCAACTCGAGCTCAACTCAAGGGTTCCTCGTGTTCATCCGCCATCTCGAGCTCAACTTGAGGGATGTCATTCCGAGCTTAACTCGAGGAATGCCACGTGCTTAACCACTATCCCGAGCTCAACTCAAGGGATACGTTCCAAGCCACCACTCAAGGAACTCCAGCAAGCCGACCTTTAAGGCATCACTAAAGCTTTGTAGATCACACACGTCAAGAGTAAGAACACCTATACCGCTGTAGTACAATCGCTTGGCAGGGGACACGTACCACCAGGCGCTGTCCGTTTCCAGACCGCCTGGAGGGTATGATAGGTCGAACCTTTGCTCTCATTAAGTGTTTAAATTTTGGGGATTTAATATTATTTTTGCACTTAAGAAGTGATATTAGTTGCATCATATATGTTTGGATAATCTTAAGCTTAATAATGCAACTAGAATTTAATTTTGGTTCTTAATAAGTCATAAAATAAGTCCCAAAATCAGAATTTTGGAGAGGAATAGTTCAGGTGCTAAATGCACCCCCAATTTTCATGTTTACACCCCCTTTCTATAATTGGACTATCTATTTCTGGAGCTAATTGCACCTCCAGTTTTCATATTTACACCTCCTTCTGCAATTGGACTTTCTATTTTGCAAAAGGGATATTTATGGAGCTAACTGCAAACCCTATTTTTAGGTTTACACCCCCTTCTATAATTGGACTTTCTATTTCTGTTCTGCACCCCTTCTTTTTACTAAGTTGCACCTCTAATGTCACTTAAGCTCCAGTCCACCAGATTACGCCACGTGGCAATCCTCCACTTACTAAATTAACCAATGAAAATATGGCACGTCCTCAATCTTCCACTCACTCAAATAACCAATCAAAATGTGACACCTCATCACTCTCTCTCCTTCACACAACCAAAAACCCTAAACCTAATATCCTTCTCCCTCATCATCACCCTTCTGCAACCGTCATCCACCATGGTTGCCAAGACTACGTTCGACCACCGCTGCTCACGTCAGAACGTAGCCACCACATTGCACTGCCATTCGTTCGAACTCTCAACTACAGCGCCACTGTGATTCCACATTGTCGAAGACGAACGCCGCCGCACCATCTACGCGCCACATGCGCCACCATCTTCTCCGATGCGTAACGCTGCCATCACCACCATGACAACACCTCTCGTGCTCGTGCCTGCAAACACTGTGACTGCACTGGTCGGAGTAGCAACCACCATCTTCTTTGATGCCTCTCGCTGCCACCAACACCTGCTGCTGTGTCTTCTTCATCGCGCCTCCTTCTTCCTCCATCATCACGTTGCCACCACCGTTTGAGCTCACGCCGGAACTACACTGCAACACCGTTAGAGATACCGAGATCTGTAGCAGCCAACGCAAACGCCGCCGCACTCACCCTTTTCCCGTCATGCCACCACCTTTGTACTCATCCCACTACCATTGTCGCCGCACCTCGCCATTTACATCGCGCAGCCAACTTCGTTGCCTATAGCAGTCAAGTCGAACCTCTGATCTGCAGCCATGAGCACCACTATTTTCGTTGCAATGCATACCTTAGCATGCCAATCAGACTTAAAACAATCAACGCAAGAAATTACTCTATTTAGCATGCCAATCAAATTTTAAATAAAGTTAACGCGTAAGGTTACTCTATTTAGCATTTCAGACTTAAAATGAAATTAACGCGTAGAGTTACTCTATTTAGTATTTCATACTTAAAATCAAATTAACGCGTAGAGTTACTCTATTTAGCATGCCAATCAAATTTAAACATGGAATTAACGCGTAAAGTTCCCCTAACCTGCATTCCTTTGCTAAAAATGGAGATTCTTGGGAGTTCCTCTTTCATTACTCTCCAATTTCGTATTCCTTTGACTATGACACAAAGACAAGCACAAAAACCCTTCTTTTCACCCAAAATTTGTCTTTTAATGATACCTTAATGGTAGATTAATGCACTAAAACGAAAATTGCCATAAACTAGAGTTTAATTACCATTCAAGGTCCATTTAGTGGCTGTTTTCCAACCTCCCTTTGCTGCCCATTGTCAACTAGGGTTTCTCTACCATTTCACCATCATGCCAAACTAATTTTAGCAAAAAGAAATTAAATTTCATATTCCTCTGACTATGACACAAAGACAAGCACATAAACCCTTCTTCTCACCCAAAATTTGTCTTTTAATGACCCTTTAATGGTAGATAATACCTTAATGGTAGATTAATGCACTGAAACGAAAATTGCCATTAACTAGAGTTTAATTACCATTCAAGGTCCATTTAGTGGTTGTTTTCCAACATCCCTTGGCTACACATTGTTAACTAGGGTTTCTCTACCCTTTCACCTTCATGCCAAACTAATGTTAGCAAAAAGAAATTAAATTTTTATCTATCAAGGTTTGAACCCATACCCACACCAATGTTAATTTCATGCACAACCATTCAACTAATTCATGTTTCATGATATTTAATATAATTCTATGATTATATTATCACTCAACATGATCAAGCATATTATTAAAAATAATAATAAATTAAATAACACACAAATAGCATACTTAGGACTCGAACCCAAGTCCTCTCACAAAATTAAATATTCTCAACCATTTAAGCTAATATTTTTCCACATCATATAAATCAATAATTTATTCCTTAAAAGCTCCCACTACCCGCATTTATTAATTAATTAACTTTCACGGGTCTTATAGAAACAAAAGACACTTTCACATTATTGGTTGTGTGTATTTGTTACAAGTAATTCGTAATCAATTCCTTTGAATTAAAATTTGGTTTGTTTCAAATAGGAAGGAATGTATTAAGTTATTTGTTTTTTGTTGACTTGTTTTAGTTATGGTCGTTTGACCACTTCTTGATTACAAAATGAAATATTGGAAAATCAAGCACAAAGTTCCCCCAAGTATTGCAATGGATGGATATGAAAGTTGCAGAGGACAAAATTACTACTACTTTGAATAAGAACAAGGTACGGGAATTTGTATGAATAGTTAGTTGTAGTTATTGAATTTCTTTTAAGTTGTTTTTTGGGTAATGTTGGTTGTTATCGATGTTGGTGTGTCAAATTTGAGCCTTCTCATCCTTTTGTGAAGTAAGCTTTTGAGAAATATGGTACAAGATTTGAGGAAGACGAAGAAGACGAGGAACACTTAAGAATGGAAGTTGATAAACAAGAAGTAGAGATCTTAGAACTGCGAAACGCAATGGCATAGTTTAAAGCAATAATGACTGATACGAGGAACAATAATTTAAATTAGCAGATTCCAACAAACGCATATGAATATGGCGAAGACGAACACTTTGATGAATACAAACAGCAGAACATGTGTGAATTTATTGAAAGTACTCCTCAGCAGAAACAGGGGCAAGAGGTTGGTTGGCACCTTGACAAAGAGTGAGCGCAATGAAGTGATTTGTATCACAGATTGAAGGATAAACCGAGAAAGCGTTTCAAGAGTCAAGTAATACAAACTACGTTTGTCACTTACGTGAGGATCAAGCGGCTTACTTAAAAGTTGTTGTTGCATCTTTGTAGTGATGTTAGAATTTAATTTAATTTTCTATAAACAATGTGATACATCTGTGCTTCTCTGTTATGATTTAAGTTGTGGATTAATTCTGAAATTATAAAAGTGATGTTTGGAACACCATTTTTCATAATATTGTTCATTGTTGAATTCCCCTTACTATTTAGTTGTTATTGTTGTATTGTTTTGAACTAAGTTTAATGGATTGGAATCATTTTGTTTGATTCCCGTTGTATGTTGAAGTGCGCAATTGATAAATGTGCACCCAGTTTAAAGGGTTAAATGCAGCAAAGAAAGATTCTGAGTGACTAATGTTAAATTCCGCAGTAATGTATTTGCTAAGCCATGGATTCATAAGTTCTAATCTAGGATAAGTTAGTACTTCATCCCATATGTAACTACAAAGCAATAACTTAAGTACTACTAACCCAACTAGCACTTTTAACAGTCTGCTTCATTTCATGATTAATATTTATAATATAGGAAATAAGTGAAGTTATTGGAAGTAGTCATAATTTGTGCAGAAATAACTGATTTTGTCTTATATATTGTTAAATTGTAGTGGATGCTTTATGTACTAACCCGTGAGTTCATAAGTGTTAAGCTGTATCAGTTGGTTTTCACTTATGTTGATGTTGACAAGAAGCCTTAAATATTGTGAAGTTCCATCAGCCCTAATATTGGGAAATTCAAGCTTGTCCATGTAGGAATATAGTGAACTCATTTCAACCCATGCAAATGTTTGTCTTCATTCCATATGTAACTGTAAAGCAATGACATAATAACTGTTAACCCAAGTTAAATATTTTTAACAAACCCTTTGCCCTGCTTCATTTTCTTTATAAATATCACTTTGAAGACTCTGTTTCATGTCATGAATAATATTTATAATTTCGTAATTGTGTGACCTTATTGGAACTAGTCCTACTTTATGCAGGACAAACTAAATTTGTCTTAGATACTGTTAAATTGTAGTGACTAATGTTGATGTATTACTTTAATAAATATTTTGAACACTCTGCTTCATGTCATGAATATAATTTGTACTTTCGTAATTATGTGAACTTATCTAAAGTAGTCATAATTTGTGCAGGAAATATTTTGTCTTATATACTCTTAATTTGCAGTCTCTACTTTATTCGCTAACCCGAGGTTGCATAAGTGTGAATCTATATTACTTGTTTTTCATTAATATTCATATTCTTAGGAGGCCTCGAGTTAAAAAATAAAGGATAAAAACTAACATTTAGCATTTAATTTGAAATTGTTTCAGGTGTCAATCATTAAATAAGAATTTTTGTTTTACCAATATGGACTTAAGTTTTATTTGGTAGTGTTATGTTAGTGCGAAATAATTGCGAACCTATCCATAAATATGTGCTAACTTGGTTGAAATTTTTTCGAATAATGTAAACTTAAATATAAGAACTTTGTAATGAAAATTTTGGTCATTGTAACCTTAAACGTTAGCATAGGTGAACTATACCACAATAGAATGTGACCAAATAATTTATCTAAAATATACAAATTAAGTGTAGGGAGGATGATATCTGCAAACCTACACCAAAATAAGTGCTAACCTCCGTTGACCATAATGTTTGGCCTTTACGTCTGATACAAAAACATTTACATAACAGCAGAATTGCACAATCAACCTTCATTTACCATGTCATCATCAAGGAGATACAAAAGATCCAAGCGTACTCTTTGTGTATGCCATGGTGTATAAAAAGATAGGACGAAATAAGCATCCAAATCATCTCATTGTCTTCTGCAAGGAAAGGTTAAAGTCATGACATATGTGTACTACTTTGGATCTTAATAAATGACAGTAGAGTTATAAAGTACCTAATGAAGTCCTCATTTGCAAACATCTGTGTTTCCACATTGTTGTGTAATGACGTTAGAAGAAACAAAAAACCTATGCAAGATGGGGATGAGAAGAGGTTATGTGAATCACTCATGACAGTGCCTAGCTGAATTATGGCTGCTGTAGTTTGCATGTTAAGGCTCACTTCCTGAAAATTTAACATCATATATAGGGTCAAATGAATTTACTTTGACAGAATCCATTTAATTATAATTAAAAGCTAGCCTAAGAAAAAAGTGATGTTGGAGAATAACTTACACCATGATCCCTTGTGGATTTATTTGATACCGTTGTGGATTTGCGTTTCTTGGAAACCTTCTCCATTGTTGATTGAAGCCTATTGGCTTGGGGTCAACCCTTTAGCTTAACGTGTAAAAGGCTTCGTACAATGTTGTTCGTTGTGGGCATTGCATTTTCGGTTAATTTTTCTTTAACCTGTTGTGAAGGGGAACTTACTATATTCAATATGGGTAAGTCAAGACTTGCACAGATGGAGTCAAGTTGGGTTAGCACAGACTTTGTCCCATTCTCAAATTGACAAGCAACTTCTGCCATAAAATTTCTTACTCATTAACATGGGGCTCCTCATTATTATCTTTGTATGATGCTCTTATGTAGGTGTATCATCTTCGAATGCATTTGCTCCACCTCTTCAAAACGTACTTGGACGATAAACTTTTAACTTCCTCTAATGCAAGAACAAGAAAACAGTGTTGGCATATAATACCTCTAAATTCAAACAGAAGATAAGTACATCGAATGTCTAGACTGACTTTATCAAATAGAACTTCATGCATTTTGTCAGCACTTTTCCCATTACATATGCACTCTTCTTTAACCATGTACTTTGAATGGATGCCATCACATTTGCAACTCTTGATATTGTAATAAATCTTACTCCTTAGATCTTGTTGAACTTCAATAAGCTTTGCATGAATGTATTCTTCTTAGAACTATCTTTCAATAAATGATAGGGTGGCATAAGGTAGGATGGTATTTAATGAACCAAATGTTGACATGTGAAGCTTGGGTGATGTGTCTCATGAAGATTTGATGAAGCTTTATTGAACTACTTGTGTAACATCCTGTCAGGATATTACGGATTTTAAATAAAAGTAAAGAAATAATAAATATTTTCATTTAATAATACTTCATTTCCCAAAACACGGGAAATTAAATTTTTATTAACCTCCAAGGATAAAAGCAAAATCCATAGTTAATAAAATTGAACAACAAAATAAAACCTCTCATAAGAATTTACAAAATAGTCCAACTCGTAATAATACAAAAATACATAAAACTCTCAAGCTTTTCCCACGCTCCGAGACTAAGCCTCACCAGTACCACCTGCATCAACATCATATGCTCACGTGTACCGCGTACACGATCATCACCACACAGGCAGATAGGGTGAGCTTAACAATTAAAGCATATAAAATTGTATACACATATACAACAGATCAATATAAACAACACAATCATTCTAGAGGGCTTCCATTCTTTTAATGCTTACCACCTAGCCAAAACCAGGTTATTCGTGTTCTACATCTTCTAGTGATTACCCCAAGGTGACTTGTTGCCATACCTATCGACTACAATCGATAGAGCACGTGCGGGAAACCATGCTACGGATCACACACCGTAACGCCAAGTGGAGTTCCCAATACGAACATAGTTCGTAACGTCCTAAGACTACCAAACTCGTCAGCTATCTGCTGAGGAGGGCAATTCATCTAAACCCATCCATACTGGCCACAACCAGCACACTCACACCGACAACATTCGTCAACCCGAGCTCAACTCAAGGGTTCCTCGTGTTCATCCGCCATCCCGAGCTCAACTCGAGGGATGCCATTTCGAGCTCAACTCGAGAAATTCTACGTGCTTAACCCCTATCTCGAGCTCAACTCAAGGGATACATTCCGAACTCAACTCAAGGAACTCGACAATCTCACCTTAAGCATCACCAAAAGCCTTGTAGAACACGCCTGATGAATCCAATACTACGACTTACAAAAGCCAAATCGCCTAGCGTGGGACACGTACCGCTAGGCTCTACCAGCTTCCAGACCGCATGTCGGGGGACACGTACCACCAGGCGCCAAGCGCCTCGTAACCACAAATCACAGCAGCCACCGCCTGGCGGGACAACCCCCACCGCCATGCGCACGAACTTCAGGAGTCCACTACTTATGCCGCTATCGCCTGGCAGAACCTTCCCCTCTGCCAGGCACCACCTGCACCAGTTGCCCACTAGTTCCTCGCTATCGCTTGGCGACCTCGCTCGACCGCCAGGTGTCGTATCAATACTTGTGCAATACTGGTTTTGGCCAGGTAATCTTCGCATCTTCCACTCACGCTTGCCCTCAATCCAGTACGCTCCTAACTCAGTGCATTGTATTCTATATAAGTATGGACATTTACAACTCTCACCTCTCTACAACAACTTCCCACAAAATTTCATTCCAAGAGGCTCACCAATTATTAGGTGTCATCCATATTTTCCCAAACCAGTACTTATATGCATTCTATTACGGTCCTGACAGCACTTGAATATTCCATGCTAACATACCCCCATGCTTCTAATTACCATTCTCTCAACTACTTTATACACCCACAATCTATGCGCTTATAAGGTAAGATTGGAAATATCACCACTTTAGTAGGATCACTATACACTAGCCCCTGCACTAGTTCTTTTCGTTCAATTATATCTCCTACTGCAAAATCTTAACACATTTCTTTCCTAAGCAGAAATAAAACATTAAACTCCTTATTTACACTTGTCATTACTAAAGAACCAAATGTCTAATATTACAAAATTCTATCACAGCACCGATCAACCACTCAAACCCACAATCATTGCGCTGGCGCCTGGTGGCCATCCCCGTGCCACCAGGCGGTGCATGCCTTTCTAGGCAATTTGCCAGAATTTCATCACTCTGTACAATTCTAAATCCCCAATTTTCTCATCCTTGTTCCTCCATCCTTCCACTCAATTCAACTTCCTCGTATACTTACGATTACTACTCCTGTTAAACATTCACGTACACTAAATTTCCTTATTTTTACCCACTCAATTAGCCAATATACGAAAACCCCAATTTCTCCAACCCCAAAATTCATTCGCACTGTTCCATCGATTTATCCATAACATTACACCAAACTCAATGAATTATAACATCAGAACATCCCACATCAACTCACCCTTAATTTTCCTTGGCACAAAACCACGTAAAAACGTACATAATGTCATAAATTAAATCAACCAAACCCGTACCGCTTAGCAGAAACTCATCACGGCTCGGTAGTTCATCAGGAAAACCTAGAACTGGGTTACAGGCTTGCGTCGCCTGGCGGTATAGGGCTTCACCGCCAGTGCTGCCTCTAGGAAACACAAAAAATACGTAAACTAGGTATGAGCCGCTTGGCGGCTATGTAAGGCCCGCTTGGTGGTTTCTGGAAAATTTCCAAAACTCAGTAAAATCACAAAACAGTTAAGGTTCATGCATAATTATCATATAATTATCATACAACTCATGCCAAAACATCAAATTAACGAGGAAAACTCCCCTAACCTGGATCCTTTTGCTTATGAGTGGATTACTTGAGAGCTTCCAATGATCACCAATGGCCACCCCTTTGGCTTCCTCTCAATTCAGCCCCAAAACCTCACTAAAACCTCACCAATCTCAATAATTTTCGTGCTCTAATTGTGAGTACAATTCCAGCTTGCCAAAACCCTCTCTATTAAACCAATTTTGCTTTTTAAAGGGTGCCTAAAAGCTAGGTTAATTACCTAAAACGAAAATTGAGTCTTAATTAGTTGTTAATGACATTCACTATCTCATTATGGCTGTTTTCCAGCCAACTCTCAGCTGCCATACAACTAGGGTTTTCCCTAAACTTTTCATATTCAACCCAAAGCCAAAAATACCAAAAAAATAAGGTTTTAATTTGGATTCTCCAAGGGTTGAACCCACCACCATTCCAATGCCAAGTCAATGCTAAACCATCAAGCCAATTCATGTTTCTTGCTAACTAATATAATTCAAACATCATATTATTCTACAACATGATTATCATATATTTAAAACAATAACAAATAATAACACAAAATTAGCATACATAGGATTGAAACCCATGTCCTCTCACACAAATAAAGTACTCTCAACCACTTGAGCTAGTACTTTTCCATGTCATACCAATCAGAATTTAATGTCATAAAGGCTTCTACTACTCGCATTCATTAATTAATTAATTATTTAATTAATTAAATTCCGCGGGTTTTACAACTTGGATCCATTACTTTGGAATCATGCCTTCGTCGATCAAGTTATGGAGATTTGATGGTGTTCCTGCAGAGAACAAATAAGATGAGTTAGGCACAAGTATCACCTTACCCATAGTCTGCCATCTCCTCAATAGGCCTCTTCCCGGTTGGCATATGTCTGCTTGGACCCGGGAGGGGTTACCTGCAGAAGGGACTCTGAAACTCAAGTCAACAAAATCTCTCAAAAAGTCAAATTAGGTGATTAGAGAAGTAATGAATGCATACCTTTAATTCGTGGGGTCCATGCATATTTCTAGATCATTAATTATGTCTGGCCATGTCTAGCCGAGGCCCTTAGTTTGATTATTGGGGACTGGTGACTTTTGTTGGAGCGTTCTATTTTTTGCTAAGTCCTTGGTTGTTTTTATAGAGTTGTCAGCCTAAGCCGGTTACCCTTTAACGGCTTAGGCCGCTATTGTTGTTTTCGACTTGTTTTATGAATGTCGCTTCTTAGTGGTTTAGTCCGGGTACCTTAGCATGTATATAGTGCTTGATATTATTCGGCTTTGGCCGATTAGGTGTGGTACATATGGTATTCTTGTTTGACAAGCCTTGAACGCGTGCCCTCCACATGGATCAACCATTAGGAAAGTGTGTTTGATGTTTGTAATTCACATTGTAGACCTTGTAGCATTAATTTGATGTATTTGGTCTTTATTATGTTTTTTAATCTGTTGAAATATTTTTCAAGAGGTTAAAATGTGTCTTTTAGTCTGTTGAATGGATTTTCAACATGTTAAAAGGTTAGCTGCAATCAGTTAATTTATTTTTTGATCGACTGATTTCACTTGGACTGATTTCACTTAAGTCAAGTGAAATCAACCGATTGATTTGGAAATCAACTTGTTGAATTTCATAATAGTTTGACTATAAGTGATGTGATTTTCAAAAGGATGTAACTTGAGCATTTTTTGGCATGAAACTGTTCTGGAAACCTTGGAATTCTCTCTCTTTCGTGATCATTCAGACTGTAGTTGTTGAAGATTGATCTTGGATCAATTCTTGGAGCGTTCAGCTTGTGTTTGAAGCTTGGAGAAGGTGTTTGTGGTAGGCAGGGTTGTGCTACCACTTAGGTTTGATCTTTCTCATGCTTTGTGTGTGTGCCTTGTGGTTTTTCAGGTCTGCAAGAGGTGTCTTGTTGTGTTGCTCTGATTCTTGTGTTATTTAAGAGTCTTTGGTGTGTGTTTCGCTTATTTTGAAAGTGTAAGAGTGTAAACTTTGTAAATCTTTTGAAATAGTGCAAAGTCAAGCTCGGGTTGCCTTTACAAACCAGATGAACCAATATAAAAATCTTGTGCTCCAATCTTTTCTCTAACCCTTCTCTCTTCCATAATCATTCAAAGTTTAAAGAACTTGAATTTAAACCATCTTTTTCACATTCTTGAGTGTTTTGGTGGCATCTGTAGTATTGAGCATGTTTGCATAATCAATTAGAACCTGTCTTAACTATTCTTTTTCATTATTCTTGCTCCAAATTGTAAATCTGCATTTCTGTATTTTTCCCAGTATTTCCATCGATTGTTTTTCTGTTTCAATCGATTGATTATACCATAACAAAATCTGTTTAGTAAAATCATAGTCTAACTCTATTTTTGACCGATTGAAAGTATATTGTTCCGTGGTGATAATGCTGTCGTTGACGCGTTCAAATTAATACTACATATCTATAACAACTTCAGTATTGTTAAGAAAGTAGTCAACAAAATAGTAAGGGTAAAGTAACCCAAAGTCGTCTCCCAACGAACACAGAATTGATTTTTAACAAATTAGTTCTTATAAAACTATACA
>Ga0214543_1011553_pt1 | contig 12306 bp, 4 predicted proteins | sample CNSS2metaG_FD_160094 | JGI IMG/M metagenome (GOLD analysis project Ga0214543, IMG submission 160094) | Root nodule microbial communities from cowpea collected in UCLA plant growth center, Los Angeles, California, USA - CNSS2 | ecosystem: Host-associated > Plants > Roots > Nodule | place: USA...
TCAATTCCGTATTCGTTGTGAGACGACTCAGGGTTATCTTAACCCTAACTATTTTCTTCACTACAAACTGGCAATACTGAAGTTGCTAAAGTAGTGGTAATTTGATCGCCTAACGACATCGATATCAGCGGCAGCGTTGGTTGGCCGTCAGAGGTGTTGCGAAAGATGTAGTAGCCGACTAGTTCTATGGAGGCATGGTTCTGCGTTGGAGAAGAAGAGGGCTCTTAGGTTTGCAGAGAAACCCTAGTTTATAATGTTTGAAGAGTTGGGTTTAACCCCTTTCTACCTCGCGCACCCTGGTTTTTAATTTCTTCACCACTTGTTTTTATTCTTTCTTTTTTGTTGAGTTCCTTTTAGGGATTTCAACGGGGCGGGTAAGATACGGGTAGTAGCTCCCCCGTACCCTACCCGCTGGATAAATATCCGCTTCGTATCCGTACCCATATTTGTCGGGTATCCGTTATGCGGGTATTACAATTTTGGTGTCTGTCTTGCCGCTCACGTCGTATGGTACCTATTTTCAAGTAATTAAAAAATACCAAAAAAATATAAAATTTCAAAAATTGGAAACATCAACGCTTTCTAACAAAAAATCATAAAGAACTATGTAACCCTGATTTCTCCTTTTGAATGAGAAGATGTAGGACCAAGGTCAATCCTTGTCGAACCCAAATACCAAAAGATATTTTTGTTTCTTTTTAGTATTATTTGTCTTATTACTTTTGAGAAAAATTAACATTTTGAAAACCACATCAACTTTGCATGTTTAATTAAAGATACTACCCTTGGGTAGGTGTTGTAGGGTGCTAACACCTTCCCTACACGTAATCGACTCTCGAACCCAAAATTATGGTTTTTCGTAGACTTGATTTATCTTTGTGGTTTTCCATAGTTTTCCAGAAATAACTATGGTGGCAACTCCAAATCTCTTTTAGACTCATTTCTTTTTCGGTTCGCCATCTTGTCGCGATTTCTGTTGTGACAGATGGCGACTCCATTGAGACGCTAGAGAGTCAAGCCATTTAATTAGATATGCAATCTTGATGTTTTCTTTCCCACTTCTTTTTATTTGTATATTTTTGTCCTCATGTGTTTGTATATATTTTCTTTTTGGGTTAATTGTGTGTGAATTACTTTTGCTTATTTTGATAGATATTTTGAAATTGTTATATTTGCTTGGGAAGTTTTCTGGCTGTTTTGCAGGTGGGATTTGGGTATGCATCATTCTCCCTTCACACACACATTTTGCACTACAAAAGTGGGGCCCTATACCCGGGTTTGTCTAACTTAGAATTAGAGGGGGATTGTGTAACAGTGCCATAGTGGATGAACTTCCCTAGTGGTCATTGTGAGAACCCCAGCTAGAGTTTGTTCTCTTCATTCATGCTTCCACACCAAGTTGATTACTTAATTGTTGTGGAATCACAATGAAAAGGGTCATAGCTCTAGTGATCATGGATTTACTTCACCTTAGACTTTAAGCGTCAAACCTTTGTTAAGGCACAAAGGGAGATTGTTTGCTTTAATCCTCCCCTTTTCATGTGTATAGTGTAACGTCCCTACTGGAAATTACTTAAATAAAACAAATAATTTATACATGAAATTCAAACGTCATAATTATTTATTTCCAAACGCGAGAAAATTTGAAAATTATTCAACGTGCTCAAATTTAAATAAGTCAAATCATAAATGTATTACAAGTTCCAATAAATCGACTGAATTGTTTAAAAAAAACACATAAACTGCATCACTAGCATAAAATTCCATGCTAGCCGTCTCTCGGTCTCTAGGTATCACCAACATCACATGGAATATCATTTACTCCCGTGTGACAAGTCACACGATCATCGCCAAACATAAACATAAAGGGTGAGCTCATAACAATATGAATTTATAATTTCATAAAATAAAGATTCACCCCAACACTTTATTTCAGTTAATCCTTAGCCAAGAAACCTTATTGCCCTAAGGTTTTCCAACACACAATTACTTGACTATGGACCCGGGATATAACATGCTTCCACGAACTTGCCCACTCGTGGTCCTGCCCCTACGAACCTCCCCGCTCGTAGTCCAACTCTACGAACCTCCTCGTTCGTAGTCCAACTCTTCGGACCTCCCCGCCTGTAGTCTAACACACGTGATCCAACAAGTGTGAACCTCCCCGCTCGTAACAGCCCTCAAGTGCGAGCACGGAACATACGAACCTCCCCGCTCGTATCTTCACACGAGAGCATCATTAACATGAACCTACCCGTTCATGACACTATCCAGCATCTCCTGGTCCAGATTCAACACCATAACTACACAAAGCACAAGCCAAAAGAAAACACAACTCCCTGTGCTATCGCTTAGCACTACCTAAACACTGCCAGACGAAAATGTATGCAGACCGCCTGATAATCCTAGTTCACCGCATCAGGCGTTTCAGGATACCCCTACTAATAGCTAACTCCACCACCCATAATCACACACAAAACACAAATACTTAACTTCATCTATAACGAAAATATATGAGTAAAAAAAAAACCTTTTATATTCAGTATACTTAAGATACCTACATCTTACTACCTAACCGTGATAAATAAACATCCAAAGTATTTAAATACCACATCAAAGTAAAATTGTATGTAATAATTAAATTTATAACCACAACCGCTAAAATAATAAATTAAACCTTTTAACTTTTATATTCATATCATATTTTATTAACGATATACAATTATAAAATAATGTATAAAAAAAAACATTTATTGCACCTTAGAAAAAGAATCCACTATCTGTAAACCAAAACTTGACTTGAAAATATCCCACTACACTCATACCAATTTCCCAACTCTTAATGCACTTTTACGCTTTAATTTCCTAATTAAAACCCTTCCATTTTATTCTATATAAAATGAACACCTATAATTCCATCCTTTTAAAAATTATTAGTCCACTTATCAATTAATATTAACATTTTAGATTTGGTTAAATGAGATCACGCATCCGTCTATCTCCAAAAGTTTATCATTTCAAGTTCTTAGCCCTCAACACCGTTGTCCATTGCCTATTTCTGAAAGAAAATATTTCTAACCAAATGTTTTATTTCCTTTCTCTAAATTTATTCACTTAACAACACCAGATACTCCAATTCCATATTTGCTCTAGCTTACATTTAATGTAATTTACATCCATCATTTCAATACAAGGTTTCCAGCTATATTATATTTTGAAACAATAAACCACTACATCATTCCATCATATTCATCTAGTATTGTATGGTTTCATAAAATCATTCTTAGCCTTCTACACCTTACCACCTATCTAACAATTACAATATTTTATATCTCCAATTTCTCATAGTACACACAAAATTTTGGATGGATAACAATGCCTCGAGAAAATAGTATAACAATTTCATCTCTTATATAACACTACCACAACCATTCTCAAGTCTGAACTGACTATATAAAGCTATAAGTACTGCTCTATTCCTTTACGTCACACCACCAATGGAATAAAGGAAAAATACTGATGTTTGATTTGCTTTTTAAATTTTTGAAAAATGTTAACACTACCCCAACGAATTGCCTCGTAAAAAAATTCTAATCAACTCCCCAACTTTATCATGTATAATACAAATACACACGCGCACCTCACAAGGTTGCACCCCACAAACCCACGTGAATTATGCTATGCTTATTACCATAATGAATTTCGCATAATTTCTTTCTCAATCAAAACCTCACGGAGATCGCAAAACAACAACATATTATGCAAGCACCAACGAAAACATCATTCACCATGGAACATTAACCACAAGGTAACCTCAAACACAACATTATTAACATGTGGAAGCCCACTACTAAACACATACAGTGATCACTTGGAAGCAAACAAAATAAAACACAAAGGTTCAGCTTCCCCTTACCTGGATTCTCCTACTTCAAACACACTCATATTGTTTGTCTTCGCAATACTTGGCTTCTAATTTGCCTCTACCAACCAAAACAACCTTCTCTTCTCCCCCTTAGACTACACTTTTTTAGACGCAATCAAAACTCACTATTCCGCTATTTTCTCTCCTAATGACTACCCTTTTCCTCCTCTAATTAATAAAATTAATAAAAAAACGAATTTGATTAATTGTGTAGGTTAATGGCCATCAATTCTCATTAACCTAATGATTTTTCAGCCCTTCTGGTTTCTCACACTAGGGTTTCTAACCTTTCCCATCCATGCCAATAAGTAATTTGGCAAAAAGGAACCTATTTCACATCAACCAAGGTTCGAACACACAACCACACAATTTTAAAGCAAGCACACAACCAATTCAACCAATACATGATTCATGATAATTCTCACTCATTTAAGAATCTAATATCATGCACCATGGTCAAACATATTATTAAAATAATAAACAATTAAATTAACACACAATTGGCATTAATAATACTCGAACACAAGTCCTTTCATATTGACCCAACACTCTTAACCACTTGAGCTAGTACCGTTCCTTGTTATAAATGCTCACATTTAATGTCATAATTATTCCATTACCCGTATTTATATTAAATAATTATTTATTTAATTATTTAATTTTCTCGGGTTTTACACATAGTATACATGTGAATAAGTGCATGTTGAGGCACACTCATGCATCTCATTATTTTAATGGCATATCATGCATAACATTATTATATCATATATAACATCTCATGAACATAAGCGCCTCTTGAGGTGTAAACATGCATTTCATTATGTCACTTAATTGTATATCATGCATGGTGTTTTTAAATAAGTGTATCACATTTCATCATCATATCATGGGAATAATTGCCTATTGAGGCACATGCATTACATATCATGTAGTTTTTCAATTTGTTGCATATCATGCATGGTGCTCTTTAATTACATTGGCATACAAAGTGAATAAGTGTCTCTTGGGACACAAACTCGCACTGCATTCAATTGTTATCTTTATTCATAGTGGCATGTACATAGTTTTTTAATCCATATCATGCATCTCACCTCATATGAATAAACAGTGTCATAAAAAATGATTGGAAAGAAATAAAATAAGATTATCACGTTATGAGTCCTTTTTTTTTTCTCACAAATCATCAAATTCATTATTTTGGCAAAAATAACAGCCAAAATAATAGAAAATGAATAATCAAAAAGAAAAAAGAATAATGGGGTGCCACACTTTTTTGAGGTCACATGTTTAATCAAGAAAAAGGCTTGACTTTTTTCTTTTGAAACATTCATGTGCACATGCTTTGAAAACTGTTGTTGATTAAGTGTATCTGAAAAGTTTTTTGATGATGTCCATAATAGCATGACAATGGTTAAACGTGACATGTGTGTAATATTCTGAAACTGTTAATCTGCTTCCCCGATAGTCGACTAGCCAACTAATGTAGTCAATTAGGCTCGTGCTGACAACAACTGATTTATAAAAATAGACTCTGCATCTGCTGTTAACAGAGTTGTTCAACCCAAAGAAAGAAAGAAAGGTGTGAAATAGCTTCTTGGAGCAATCTTGGAAGATCCTCTTGAGAATTTCATCAAGAAACATCAAATTTGGCTTGGCAAGAAGAAGAAAATTCAGACTTGGAAAAAGTGTATTCAATCTAATTTTTAGGTTGTGTTCTTGTGTTCTAAGTGTAGTTTGAAACTCTATGTTTTATTGTTTTCTGGTTAAAGCAAGTGTGTGTGATAGCCTTGCTGTTTTTGCTTGTTAAAGCAAGTGTGTGTGATAGCCTTGCTGTTTTTGTTTGTTGAGGCAAGTGTGTGGTATAGCCTTGCTTGTGTGATCTTTTATCTTAGAGTTTAGATTTACCAAGTGTATATGTAAATCTTGTAATTCTTGAGATATAGTGAAAATCTCTAGTTGTGGTTTGCTAGGGGAAACTCGATGTAGATTCTAAGGAATTGAACCAGTATAAATCTTTTGTGTGCTTTATCTCTTCTTCTCTATATTTTGATATGGTATAAATGCTCAAAACATTAAGCATCAAATCACACTATTTCAATTGATTCAACAATCAAAGAGTTTATCAAAACAGTCTTGAAATTGCTAAAACTGGGCAAAAGTTTGAAAAACCAATTCACCCCCCATCTTGGTTGTGAAATATTGGTGCATGAAATCTAACAAGTGGCACTAGAGCTGGTTAGTCGAATCCATAATTGACTAGATCCTGACAGATGGCCAATATTTCACAAACTTTTTCAGAAGGGGCTTCAATAAACAGACCAGCCTTATTCTCTGGAGATAACAATCCCTTCTGAAAAATCAGAATGAAAATCTTTTTAGAATCCATTGATAATGGTGTATGGGATGCTATTGTAAAAAGGCCATTCATACCTACAAAAACTGAGGAAGGAAAAACTATGCCTAAAGATTTTTTTTCTTGGACTCCTAATGAAAATAAACGTGCTCATTATGATGTGAGAGCCAAAAATATAATCTCATCTGCACTAACATTGGATGAATTCTACAGGGTATCAATTTGTCAATCTGCCAAAGAAATGTGTGATGTGTTAGAGGTGACTCATGAAGGCACATATGAAGTCAAGAAAGCTAGAAAGAACACATTAATCAAGGAGTATGAAATGTTTAGGATGAAGGCTGAAGAAACAATCTATAATATGCAAAAAAGGTTCACTCATATTGTGAATCATCTCATAGCCTTGGGAAAGGTCTTTGAAAAGGAAGAACTGAATATCAAAATACTGAAAAGTCTGAATAGAGCATGGCAGCCTAAGGTCACTACAATTTCAAAATCAAGAGATCTCACCACAATGAGTATGGCAACCCTCTTTGGAAAACTAAGAGAACATGAATTGGAACTTGGACGACTAAAAGAGGAAGAGGAAGGAGAGAAAAGGCAAAGCATTGCTTTAAAAGCTACTGCAAAAACTATCAGCAAAAGCCAAACTAGCAAAGTTGAAGAAAAAGCAGATCAGGAGGATGAAAATTCTGATTCTGAAACACTGAATCTGATGGTAAAACGTTTCTCAAGATTTTTGAAGTACAAAAATAAATCTAATGCAAAATATGCAGCTGTAGGAAATAGAAGATTCCCTTCCAAGAGGCAACATTCACCTAGGACTCCAACATGCTATGAGTGTGGAAAATCTGGTCATATCAAATTTGATTGCCCAATTTTCAAGATCAAAAAGAAATTAGAGGAAAATAGTGAAGCTACAAACAAATCTAAGAGAGTGAAGAAAACATATATTGCTTGGGAGGACAATGACTCCAGCACCTCTAGTGATTCAAGTGAAATCCATGAAGAAGAAACAAATTTGTGTTTAATGGCTGATACAAAATCCTCTGCCAGTAGTGTAAGTAATCTTGAATCCATTGGTGAAAGGTATGAAAGCAGGTTTTATCAACTACTTGATGTATATAATGAGTTGCATGAAAAGGATAGAAAATTGAAATATTCTAATAACAAACATAAAGGTGAAAATAGGTGGCTTGAAAACAGATTAAAACAACTTGAAATAGAAAATGAAGAGTTGAAAACTGAGCTTGAAAATATGGAAAAGCATAAAAGTTGTAATTGTAAGAAGAGTGTGATTAATTGTGAAAATTGTTCCAAACAATTAGAAAGAATTAAATATATAATGAGTACATTAACTAGATTCACTCTAGGAAGAAATAATTTGTATGCAATTTTAGGTTCCCAAAGAAGTGTATTGAGTAGAGAAGGCATAGGTTATGCATAACACGAAAATCAACTAAGTAGTCGACTAGAGTCAAGGAAATTCATTAACTTGGGTAAACCATCTTCTATTGTATGCTTTTATTGTTGTGAACCTGGCCATACATAAAATAAATGTTACTTTAAGAATTGTGGTGTTCCTGAGGGTAAATATAAATGGATAGCTAAAGAATCAAATGTTTTGTCTAACATGAAAGGACCCAAATTCAATTGGGTACCGACATCATCTCTTTAAACTGCTTTGTAGGGTTTATGAAAAGCCTAATGATCAATGTGATATTATTTTTGGGCTGCACAAGTAAAGATAAGTTTGAATCATTCCCTACTTCAATAATGATATGAGTAAAACAACTTTTAACACTTTTTGATGATGTTTCTTAGGACATAAAAATTAATCTTTTAGCACCAAAAGTGTTTCCTACAAATACAAATTGTGTTGTTGCATATATGTTGTTATTCTTCAACATTTTAATGAATTAGGCTTACTTGATTTCGCATTTACAGCATAAAAGTCTGCATTAATTTTACCATTCTGCAGCAAATAAAGTTGACTACCTAGTTAACTATCATCTAAATACTACACCAGACTTGTCACCACTGCACCAATTTTTTCTGTTTCTACATTACATAGTCGACTCATTAGTTAACTATTTTTTAATACTGCATTAGACTTTGTCATTTCTGCATCATGTTTTCCCATTCTGCATAAAATAAGTTGACTTGCTAGTTAACTAGCCACGTCTTTTTTTGTGCTCCTGTGTCAAAATTCGCACCTATTCGACTAGATTAGTAACCTTGTTAACTATGTCTGCAATAAACTTGGTTTGGTAAAGTTTTTTAGATAACTTTTCAAATTAATTTCAAAAGCCATAAACAACACTACTAAATCCCTAAATAAGATCAGAACCCTAAATCCTCATTCTCTAATTGTTTTTAAAATTTCCAATCTCTTTAAAACCCTTGAATTGTGTTGTTGTTGTTCATCCTTCCTACAACTTTCATATGCGTTTGAGGAAGAACAAGAGAAATTTGTCGCTACCATTGTTGATGATGAGGAAGGATCTCTACAAGTTGAATGTCTGATTAATGGGGTTGTAATCTTGCTATCGTTCTTCTTTTTGCTTTCATTTTTTGCTTAATTTGGTTTTAATCTGTATAATGCCCAATCTAATTTGATAGCTGATATAGGACACATCTTTTGCTTATTTGTTATATGTGTTTTTTTACCACTTCTCTGTCTGATCCATATTTGTGAAATTCGTACTGAATATTTCTTCTTTCATACCCTTATTTTGCTAATGCCCAAAAAGGGGGAGTTTCACACCCAAATAGTTGCTAAAGACATATGGTGAATATAATTTTCTTAGTATCATTCATTATGCTTTTGACAACTCATCTTTTGGATTTATTGCATGCTTGTTCACTAAAAAGGAAGAACCATGACTTTGACATACTAAACATAACTTGTTTGAGGTAAAATGTGCATTTTTCATATTTTTCGACATAATATAATCAACTAGATAATCAATTAAAAGATTGTTTTCTCTATATTGTTGTGCTTATGCTTTTGCTCTATGATATTCGTTTATGCCAAAATCCAAATTAATTAATCTTCTGCAAAATTGATTACATGATGCTTTGATGATCCATCTCTCACCAACACTTTTTACATTTTAATCTTTGAAAATCTATGATAAGAAAGTACCTATAGGTGTTGGGTGTTTGTTCCTAGGGGGTGTAACCATGCCTCTAGATTTTGGGATCAAGATTGTTCTTTTGTGATTGATTGTACTTTGAGCTCATATGATAAAATTTGTTGTATTTGGTTTGCCCATTAAGTCCATGTTGCTCTTTTCTTGTTACTTGATTTGACAATATTGCTTGTACTTTGATATTCCAATTTCTCCTATCTGCATCTGCTGCATTTTACTTTGATACCATATTATATAATGACATGCATTCCATAGTTATGACATTCTATGATTTCATTGGCCTATTCATCATATAGGGGGTTTCAAGTTAGGGGGAGCAAAGGTAGCCCATGGTTTTGAATGCTTTTAGCTATATACTTCATTTAGATTTGCTATTCTTTGCATTGTTTTCTTCTTTTTTATCCTTGTTTTTTATCATGTCCAAAGGGGGAGAAAGGTTCTATGCATGTTTGTCCATCATAAAAAAGGGGGAGATTGTTGTTGATTAAGTGTATCTGAAAAGTTTTTTATGATGTCCATAATAGCATGACAATGGTTAAACGTGACATGTGTGTAATATCCTGAAACTCTTAATCTGCTGCCCCGATAGTCGACCAGCCAACTAATGTAGTCAACTAGGCTCGTGCTAACAGCAACTGATATATAAAAATAGACTTTGCACCTGTTGTTAACAGAGTTGTTCAACCCAAAGAAAGAAAGAAAGGTGTGAAACAAGTTTTTGGAGTAATTTTGGAAGATCCTCTTGAGAATTTCATCAAGAAACATCAAATTTGGCTTGGCAAGAAGAAGAAAATTCAGACTTGGAAAAGGTGTACTCAATCTAATTTTTAGGTTGTGTTCTTGTGTTCTAAGTGTAGTTTGAAACTCTATGTTTTACTGTTTTTTGGTTAAAGCAAGTGTGTGTGATAGCCTTGCCGTTTTTGGTTGTTAAAGCAAGTGTGTGTGATAGCCTTGCTGTTTTTATTTGTTGAAGCAAGTGTGTGGTATAGCCTTGCTTGTGTGATCTTTTATCTTAGAGTTTAGATTTACCAAGTGTATATGTAAATCTTGTAATTCTTGAGATATAGTGAAAATCTCTAGTTGTGGTTTGCTAGGGGAAACTCGATGTAGATTCTAAGGAATCGAACCAGTATAAATCTTTTGTGTGCTTTATCTCTTCTTCTCTATATTTTGACATGGTATAAATGCTTCAAACATTAAGCTTCCAATCACACTATTTCAATTGATTCAACAATCAAAGAGTTTATCAAAACAGTCTTGAAATTGCTAAAACTTGGCAAAAGTTTGAAAAACCAATTCACCCCCCATCTTGGTTGTGAAATATTGGTGCATCAAATCTAACAAAAACATCCATATTTCGCCTTTCCCAAAATGAAGGATTTGTCCTATAAACATTGACATTACCTAATTTGATAAACATGAACCCTAACACTGGGTAGATTTTCCAAGTTTATCCTTGCCTGCACTGATTGGGTGGTCCCTAAATCTGTCGAGACAAAAAAGAAATTAAAAAAAAAAGAAAAAATAAAAAGAAAGGAAAAAAAACAGAAGAAAAATAAAGTTCTCTAGACAAAAAACCTAAGGGTAGTTAAAAAAAAAGAAAAGTAGACAACTTTTTAGGTTAAATCAGTAGGTTGAATAAATAAATAATGTTTCATATTATAACTTTTGAAGCATTTATCTTATTTGAAGAACATAAAATATTCAAACTCATCATTTTTCCATTACCTTTCCAACCTGAAGCCTACATTTTGTATTTCATGGAGGATTAACATAAAAGGAACACACTGTCTTAGATAGACTGCAAGCAAATCTCTTAACATGAAAAAAAAATGTCTACTAGATTGAAAATCTGAAAGGACGATTTAGGCAAAAAAAAAAGGCAAGAATAAAATAAGGGGCAACTTGTGACATAAATCCAATTTTTTCCTGAGTTAAATTTTGAAAGAGAAAATAATCATGTTTTTGAAATCATGTGTGGCCATGTTTCTTTATCGAAAAACAAAAAAATGTCATCCTTTGTTATCCCTTTGAGCCTTAAAATAACAAATATTTTTCTTTAAATTACCTTGAACAAGGGTCATCCTCACACCGACGGTTGACATAATGTTTGCGCTTTTGTTTGACAGACAGTTCATCAATAAAAAAAATCCATCAAAACAAAAAGTTTGAAAAAGACAAAAAAAAATGATGATGATTTGGTCACATTGATGAGTGCGTATTTTTGCCCTCATTTAATGTTTAATTATGGGTATTTAATTTAATTTTTGTGCTTAAAGATTGATTTAATTGAGATTTCCTATAATTGTGTTTATTGAGCATGATATACAAAAAAATGTTATAAATCCAAGAATAAGAAATTAGCAAAATCACAAAAATCCAAGCCAAGCATTGCATGAAGACGACAAGAAAAACTTGAAAAAGTAAAGAAGTTTGGCTAAACCAAGAAGAGAGCAACAACAAAATTGGACCTTGCAGTTTTCTTTATCTTTATGATAGAAGATAATTTAGGAAAAATATATCTTTAGATATTTTATTTGATATTTTTAAATAATTATCTTATTTATCATATATCTTTAATTAATTAATTAATTTAATTATATTACATATTAATATGATCAACCAACTATATTTGTCAAATAGTCTATATCTCTCCAAATATTTTTAAAATAACTATAAAGATAAATAATATTTATCTTTGTCTTAAAACTAGTTTTTTGACCTGTGCAATGCACGGGATTATTTGTAATAATTATCATAAATTATTAAATTAGGAAAAGTTCAATAACCATTTATTATAAACAATTATATTGTAATATAACAAAGTTCAATATCCATAATTGATGAAGTACACAACTATATTGTCATATAAC
>Ga0214543_1011555_pt1 | contig 12304 bp, 4 predicted proteins | sample CNSS2metaG_FD_160094 | JGI IMG/M metagenome (GOLD analysis project Ga0214543, IMG submission 160094) | Root nodule microbial communities from cowpea collected in UCLA plant growth center, Los Angeles, California, USA - CNSS2 | ecosystem: Host-associated > Plants > Roots > Nodule | place: USA...
AAGCTCAGAGATCAGTTTTGAGTAAAATGTCATCAAAGCTTCACAAGTGAGAGCTCTATAGAATGTATTTTCCTGTAAAAACAAGCATTCACATATACTAACTTATTACGAGGAAGAAATAAGAGCCAAATCACTGTACAAACACACCAAATAATAATATAGATATCACAATTTTCCTTTCCAGATTCTACGTTAGCATAGAGATTCTGGCTGGATCAATGTGACGGAGGATGAAGCCTCTTATCGTCGAGGAGGAGGCGGCGGAGGTTGTCGGCGTTGAGGGAGAAGCCAATTAGGAGCGACCAAAGGTCGCGGAGGCAGGGGGCGGCGAAGAGGGCGGTGTCAGCTGGTAATAGGCGGAGAACGGCGACGAGGGTGAAAGAGGAGCAGAGGAACTTGCGCTATGACAGGTGTCTATTTTTCCAATATTTATTTTGATATTAATTTTATTAAAACAGAGAAAATTTGTTAGAATTTTAAGTGTAACCTAGAAAAATTACGGATGGTTATAGGGAGTTTCCAAATCTTTATTGATTTACAAGTGCTTTATATGTAGTATGAAAAGAACTTTGTTCAAAAATTTAAAAAAAAAAAAGCTATTAGAAAAATCACTTAATAAAATTTAAAAATTATTTATTTGAACACAAATTAATTATGTTTTAATGGAGCCTTAAAATTATGCAATTCAATTTAGTTCGATTTAATTTATCAATAAAATGCCTTTATTAGTCAATTTAAAAAAAAAAAAATTGGTTCAATCGGACCTTAGATTAGTGGGTTTTAAAATAACTATGATCTTTTACTTATTTTTTTTCTTTCCCGCTCTTTTCTTTATTTCAAAACTGAAATCAAATTTCAAATTACACGAAAAAAATCTTCACATTATTGTGAGAAAGAATGAGAGCTATAAAGAAATCACAAATAAATAAATAAATATTGTGTAAAATTATTGTTAAATTGCGTTAAAGTATTTTACGTATTTTTTTCTATCGAGATTGCTGAGTTGGATTGAATCCACCTATACCAAAATTTACTATTTTTTTTTTAATTTAATTATGCTCGAACTAAGTTAAGTGATGAACTTTGGGTCACTTTGAAAGTCCTAGTTTTAACAATTAAATATTAATTATTAATTACCTTGTATAAAAGATAAATATTATTAGTTAATCACTAATATTAAGATTTTATTTTTATTTAATATTTTATAGAAAAGTATTAGACAAAAAATAATTATCAATCATTTTTAACTAAGTGTATAGTTTAAGAATTATTATAGACAAACATTTTGTAACAGTCTTTAATATCTTAGTGGGTGTTGAATAATGAAAGGAGCAAAGACCTAAGAGAACCCCACAGCAAGGGACCCAAGGTCCTGCAATCCAGAAATGTTGAGTTAGAGCCCACTTAGAGAATAGTTTTTGGGCCTATTCTTCTCTAACCCATCATTAAATACTAGGTTACCCAACATTTAACCATAAACTCAAATTAAGATAGCTTTTAATAAACTATAATTAAAATTAGGGTTAAATATCTTTTTGATCCCTTAGCTTTCAGGGAATTTTGAAATTAGTTCATTTTGAAACTTCAAACCAATTTAGCCATTCATCTTTCAAAATATGTGAATTTAGTACTTTTAATCAAATTTTGTTAGATTTATTTGATGTTTCATATATATTTTAGGATTGTATTTGAGTTGTTTATACTGTTTGACACATTTTTGCTTTAATGTTAAGTCAAATATTATTATAAAACATGCTTGAAATGTCAAATAAACTTAACAAAATTTGATTAAAAGAACTAAATTCACGTATTTCGAAAGATGAATGACTAAATTGGTCAAAAGTTTCGAAATTGACTAATTACAATATTTACCGAAAGTTAAGAAACCAAAAATATATTTAAAGTTATTAATGAAAATTTTAAATATGTAAAGTAGAGTGTGTCCATAACACACTTCCCTTCACTTTCTCAAGTCACACTCTATCACAACAGTTTCAACATGCCATCTCACATACCAAGATCAATGCATTTTGTGTTTTCAGCCATTAAATGAATACCAACAATTAGAGTAATTAGATAAAAACTATTTAACGATTTACAATAACTTATACAATGATATTACTGCAATATTATAACGATGATGATGAAAATATGGAATATTTTGTTAAATGAGAAAAACAAACTTTGTTACAAAGATAAATGAAAAAGCAAAAGGAGGTTGACTATGTATGGAAGATTCTCATAAAGATATGGAGGCAAATCTTGTGGAGTATAGTGTAACTTAACTTCTCTCTCACACCTCAAATCTTTAATTAAATTGGTTTTTTATCTTCTTATTTAAAATGCTATTATTTTTTATTAATTTCAATTGAATGTATCATAGCTTAGAGGATAGTAGGTTGGCATTTTTTTTCTTTTCTGAAAATGAAAGTTATAGTTTTGATTCGTTATTTGCAAATTGTACTTAGAAATTCAAAAGTATAGGTAGTGATAATGTATATACATGTATCTATGGAATCAAGTCACGATCTTATCTCAAAATAAAAATAAAGATTTGATGCAAAATGCGCATGTGTTCCATCTTCCATGTCCTTGTCCATGCATGGTTGTGGGGCTGTCCTAGCATCATCATCATCCATCAAAGAACAATGAAATAAATAAATAAATAAATATAAATATTTTTGCATTGATTATGTAAATCTGAAAATGGGTGTAGCTTTTGGTGTTATCCTTTATTGGAATTATCTGAATAAGTAAAGCAAAGAGTCCCCCCCTTTCCCCTTAGCCACCATCTGTATTCTGCCACGGAAACTACATGTCTTGTCCACCATTTTCCACCATTCTTTGTCCCTAACATGTCTTCTTCTAACATTTCTTTATTAACTTTTGCAAATACTATATTTTTTAATACCTTTAATTTCGGTGGGACCTTTGCTTCCAACATATTCAACTCTAATCAAATATTCTATCTTTTGGACTATATATATTTATCAGTATTTTTCATTAAATTTTATTTTATAACTTATGTCAAATTGAATATCAATATATACTGTGTATATGACATACTATACATTTTTACAAAAATTGTTTTCATTTGTGGGAACATGATGTATTACTTCTATTATTATTATTATTTTGGTGTTATGTCTAGTTGTCGAGAGAAAAATATATTTGAAGTCACAAAATTCTTTTAACTCCTTTGAAAGGAAACATATATGTTTTTATTTTTATTTTTATGAATCTTTAAGCAATCTTACTTTAAATACTTGAATTGATGTAAAGATTATACATGGCTTTTTCTGTAAATATTTTAAGCAATCTTACTTCAAATACTTAAACTATTGTGGAGATTGACATTATTTGGCTTAATCAGTATTATTAACATATTTCATTTGAGTTATGAAACTTTTATCATTCTATATATTGTCTAAAATTAAGACAGTATTTCATTTCAAAATTCTTCGTCACACCTTTCATATAAACTATATAATTATTTTGAATTATTAACATGAAGTCACAATAACTCTCTTGCTCCTCAATCATTATATTTATATTTTTTTCTCTTAAACAATTATAATATTAGATATAATTAGTTGTAAAGCCAATTTAATATCAGTTTATCATCATAACATGATAGTTTTCTTATACATTAACTTGATAAAGGGAGAGAACAAAGTTAAGTTGAATATTTATTTACTTAATGCATTTAATAAACTCATTTTGCATACTCCAAAATCAACAAATAAAAACACATTGACAAAGTTATATATATTATTTTCTTTTCTTTTTCATCCATATCTTTTAAATTATCAATTAGTTGTGAAACTTTAAAAATACATTAATATATATAGCTTTTCTCTAAACTTTATGATAAAAAATGTACTACTGAATATTAGTTTAAATGCAAGAAGTGACTAAAATCATTACTTATTCATTAATTTAAGTTTTGAAACCAAAAAAATAAAAATTAACAATATATAAATGGTTTAGATACAAAAATACATTTTTCCCTACAAATTATTATGATCGATTTATTAACTTTAATTTTATTTTGTAATAAATGTTTTATTCCTATTTATCATGAATTAATCTTTAATATGACAGAAAATATTGGATTATAAGGTTTGAAGAGCTAAGATATCTAAACGGATGAAAAACACCCTTAAACGATCTAATATTTCATTATGAATTTGAGTGAAGTTGGATTAAAAAAATTATTATTTTTTAATTATAAATTGAAATTCAACTTATTTACTTAACTAAATAAGTTTAAGCCAAGTTATAAGTAGGTTATAATCTCATTTACAAATCACCACATTTCATATTAAAAAATACAATAAAAATATTAAAACTCTTAATATTACATAAGTATTAAAATATATACCCACTATACTTCTATAAATTTAGTAAGTCAATTTATCTATTTCTAGCTGGTGAAACCGGATTCAACATTTTCTAACTAACTATAAAAAAACCTAATTAGTAAGTTAACTTAGCTCAAGATTATAGTCTAACTGGTGAGTCAAGTTGATATCTTTCACAGCTCATTGATGTGCCAACATCTAATCTCGAAATAATTATCAAGAATCCTGGTTTAAAAAATGAACATATAATTACTAAATTTAAGTTGATGTTAAAATTAATTATTTAATAACAGTACATTAATATTAGACATTATATTAACCAACAACGTTAATATTCTTAAAAGTTGACAAGATGTTATATTTGGACGTTTTATTTGTCTGTCTACTCAAAATCTGTCCTTTCAATTTCAACATAGTTTGGCAGACGACCGTTACGTACTTCTATTACATTCAAATGTGTAGGATTCGTTGTTTTTTAAACATGCTGTTTGAAATTATAGAGTGCAATGCAACTATCCCTTGCAGGTTTACTATGAACTTGATGAACACAGAACTCAGGTTGAAGCAAAGGATGTTGCAATATGTAGGGTGGAACAGTCCTTTCCCTTACGACCTTGTCCAACGAGAGCTTAAACGATATCCAAGTATGTATTTGTAGAAGTAGAAAATTTTTCCTTCAAATTATTATTATTTTTTATTTCTCATATTGAAGGCCTGAATTGGGTATAATTTGTATTTTGTCTGGGACCTAATTTTGTTGCTTGTGCTTCTTACTGTTTAAATTTCCTAATTTTAATGACGAGTCTTTTACTAAATAGTTTCACCCAGAGAGAGATAATTTTACATTTTATTGTTAAGTAGGCCTAACCATTTTGCAATAGGGGGATATATCTGTTTTTCCACCCTTTTAGAAAGATTTGATTTTGTTAGACTCGTTATTATTTGTGACTAAATCATATATTCTCTGTTTTGATTCTTATATAGATGCTGAAGTTGTTTGGTGTCAAGATACACTTACGTTTTGCCCCGACTTATATCTTCAATGAAAGCTGTGAATAGAGGAGGTTATGATGATGTGAAATATATTGGTCGTGCTCCATCTGCAGCCACAGCCACTGGTTTTCTCAAGATTCACCAGAAGGAACAGACCGAGATTGCTGAGAAAGCCCTTCAACAGGAACCAATTGATTTCCCTTACTGAAAAACCCTTTGCACATCATGATGATGCATTTCATTTACTTTATCCACATAAGGGTGGAAGGAAGGTGACTTCGTGCATTTGCTTGAGTTTTGACATTTTGTTTTTTGCTTCCTCACAAAGTGTCAGCTTAGCTAAATTTCAATATATGCATATGCTCAAACCTTTTTATTTTATTGCCAAGAGGTACGCAAAAGTGGTTTCCTTACTGGTTGTACCGAGGCTTTGATATTTATACTTTTTGTTATACTGTAACTTGGAGATGGATCTTCAATAATTTTTTGACAATGTAATTTCATTTTCCAGATGCATGCCTTGGCAGTATAGCCTCGGGATCATGATCAAATTAGTTTTTCCCCTCAATTGTTACCAAAATCAACTTTGATATGGTTCTTGAATCAATTTGAGTTCACCTTCTACGTATCTTTGTCCGATAATATACTCTTGATCGAACTTTTGTGGTTATTGTATTTTGCTATGAAGTTGGATAACGTTCGTTTCTAATTCAACCATTGGGGATCTGCAACAATTTAACAGAACAACCTTATAGAGGGTTTTTATGTGCTACAATCAAGTTTAGCTTTTGTGCTCTTCAATTTCAAAAGAAAATCTCTAGTTCAGAATATAGAAGAGATTGAAAACCCAGTATGGGTTAGTAAAATAAAGCTTTCTTAGTTTAAGAAGCCAATGTATCAACGTTTTACATTTTCGTGAAAAAAAATGATGGTTTTTTTGGATCAAACTTCTGGGACTAACTATCATATATGCCACATGCATGCATATACCTAAAGCAATAAATTGTTATAGCTCACAACGCCAGACAAACAAAGAACTGACTGTAACATGAATATACCCTTTCCTCTCGCATGTAATAACCTCTATTCATCTTCATACATAGTATAGATGGGATGGGTTACCACCCACAAAATTGACATCAAATCTCTTAAAAGATTCACTAAGGAACATGGCTTGCAAGCAATTTAACAAAGGTGACAAGACATCAGCAGATTGTGATGGGAAGAATGACACCGAACCACGAAAAGACATCTTCATTACCATAAACAAAACAAAAGTTCCTACAAGAAGCATCGGCTAAAACTTCCCAAACATGCTGAGTGACTTTTACAAAATCTGTATAAAATTTATTCTAGATTTCAATGTTTCAAAAATAAAAAGAATATTTGTCGAAGTTAATATACCACCATACATTATTCAAATTACAATCCTAAAAAGTAGAAATTGTTAAAATTGATCCTGTGTAATTGATGTAGTATTTCCAACATAACTATTGGAATGTCAGAGATGACACACAAAGAGAACATTGACTAGAAAAGTAAAATTACAAACAATTACATCAGCGTAATAGTAAAAATATCAAACTACGAGATTTTTCAGAACATTTGAAGCAAAATCAATAGTTCAGTCAGCCAGTAGATTCTGCTAGTTATTGCTGATACCAGCCAAAACATAAAAGTCTGAAAAATCAGTGACACAAAACATCATCTGAAAACAACTACCAAACCTTCTACAAGGCCATAATTCGATCCAAGATTGTTTTAAGTTCTTTCAGACATTCTCCAATAGCACCTATATCTTGCTGGTTCAGACAATCAAGCATTTCGGTGGCTCTACAAATTGTAAGATTGATATCTTGCTTTTCTTTTGAGCTCAACTTCGAGTTGATTTTCTCTTCGTTCAAAGCACTTCTGATCCTGTAAACACGACGATCTAAATCATTTAATGCATTCGCCTTCCTAATAAACTTTTCATCTTCAGACTTGTACTGTCGTGCTTCTTGAATCATTCTATCAATTTCTGCAGATGAAAGCCTTCCTTTATCATTGGTTATCGTAATTTTTTTCTCATTGCCGGTTGCTTTATCCTCAGCAGAAACAGATAAAATGCCATTTTCATTTAAGGCAAAAGTTATATCAAAAGGATGGCCTCGGAGAGCTGGAGGAAAAATAGAAATAGAAAAAGATCCCAACAAATTATTACCACTTGCCTTTGCTCTCTCGCCCTCATAAACCTTAATCTTGATTGACAATTGGCCATCTGTGCATGTCCAATAACTCCGTTTCTTCGTTACAGGAATAGTATTGTTCCTCGGGATGAGTACACTCATGATATCTCCCTTTGTTGATACGCCAAGGGAAAACGGAGTAACATCTTTTAATACCAATGGTGGAACATTGCTAATACCTTCACTTAACATTGCAGCTTGTATAGCTGCACCATAAGCGACAGCTTCATCAGCATTTATACTCTTGCAAAGATTCTTCCCATTGAAAAAGTCTTGCAGCAGCTGCTGCACTTTCGGAATCCTGGAAGAACCACCCACCAGAACAACATCATGCACACGGCTTTTATTCATTTTAGCATCCCTAAGACACTCCTCTACTGTCTTCACACACTCTTCAAAGAGATCGATATTAATTTTTTCAAATTTGGCTCGAGTATTGAAGCATGCCAATCAAATCCTCTAACTAAACCATCTACCTCAATGTCTGTTTTAATGGCATATGAGAGATGCCTCTTTGCTCTCTCGCAAGCACTCTTTAACCTCCTCAGGGCTCGTGAATTTCCACTTATTTCGACTCTATTTTTTGTTCTCAATTCCTCCACAAAGTATTTCATCATCCTATTATTGATGTCTTCCCCACCCAAGTGAGAATTTCCTGCAGTCGCCTTAACTCGAAAGACTTTACCCTCAATGGTCAGGAGAGATACATCGAATGTACCTCCTCCAAAGTCAAATACCAAAATATTTCTTTCTCCAATACAATCATTTCTCTTGTCAAGAGCATATGCGATGGCTGCAGCAGTTGGTTCATTGATTATCCGAACAATATTCAGACCGATAATAACACCAGCATCAATAGTAGCTTTGCGCTGAGAGTCGTTGAAATATGCAGGTACCGTAACCACCGCATTCTTCACAGGCTTTCCCATGTATGCCTCAGCAATGGTCTGCATCTTTGACAGTATCATCGATGATATTTCCTCTGCATAAAACTTCTTTTCCTCACCCTTATATTTGACAACAACCATTGGTTTGTCATCCACACCAGCAACCACCTTAAATGGCCACATCATTTTGTCTTCCTGAACCAATGAGTCAGTGTATTTCCTACCCATCAACCTCTTAACATCTGCAAAAAGTTACAAATAATATTTTGGTAATCTATTTTTCTTGCTACAAGTTTACAGAAAAAACATATAAAGGAAAAAAAAAAAAAGTTAATGGTTTAGAAGTAGAAACATACCGAAGATGGTGTTCTCTGGATTGATGGGAGCTTGATCTGCAGCAGCATCTCCTATCAACCTTTCATAATTCGTAAAAGCAACACACGAAGGGGTGGTGTTGTTGCCTTGATCATTAGGGATAATGTCCACTCTATTATGTTCGTGCCGCCATACTGCAACACAGGAATACGTCGTGCCAAGGTCGATCCCTATTACCAATTCATTATTTTCTTTGGTGGCCATTCTTCTGTATGTGAATGAAGATCCTGAGATAGGGAAGAACATGAGAAATATGGATGAATATGAGGATGGGTTTTCTCACTTTGTTAATTATAATATGAAAATCACCGAAACAGTACACTTCCATAACTTTTTTTTCCCCGTAAAAATAACATGTATATTAAGAAAACACAATCTCGAATTTATGCCTCAGGGATGGATGCACGCGGGTATAATATAATCAGAATTTAGTAACTAATAGGATAATTATGCTTTTCTTCAATATCAGGACCAAGTGCCTCCTGGCCCACGACAAAGGCATTTGAATTTTGTTATTTAATGAAAAAAATTAAAAATAATTACAAAAGCTTCGCAATAAATGGACAGGACAGGACATAATTACAGGCATAACTTAAAGTTATTAAACTATGAAATACTTTTTTCTAAACATACATCTTAAATTCTTTTTGCTACACAATCAATAAAATTGTCAATAATTATTTAGAGATAAAAAAGGAATTATCTGTTCTACAAAACATGTGATCTTAATAAGCCAAACATTTGCGAAAAGACTTATAAGGGTGCTTCCCGAAAAGCAACAGTGTTAAATATATAAACATAACATGATTAATTTTTTTGTCAGTTAATTTATACTTAATCATAAACTAACCAACTATTATCTATAATTCAAGAGTCACAGCTAGCAGTTATCTATTGCAGCAAATTTTAGTTAGACAGAAAATAATTCTTGTGATTAAACGACCTGATACGATGAGTTGCAAAGACTACACCCTAGTGGTAGGATATACCCTGAAATCAATTTGCCTATTCAGATTCTTCTTCGCGAGAGAGTCCACCACTCACCGCGACACTACTCGGCCCAAACAGAGCTATCGACGGCGGCGTTATCGCCGATTATCGTCCGTTAACCCGTCGCCGTAACCTTGTCGGCGGTTTCCTTTTTCTTTCTCTAAATCGCCAAACCAAAAAAAAAAAACACTAAGCCTAGCCTTATCCATGACCGCATCTCCACTACGGTGAAGGCTGCCGCCGATGACGCTGCTCGGAGCCGGAGCACTCAGCCATAGAGATGGTGCAGTAGATAAGAAACGAAACAAACAAACGACAAGAGACTCCGAAATAAAGTAAAGAATAGGAACCTTCGAATCAGCTTTTAATTTCTGTCTTCTTCCTTAAGCTTTTGTCTCTTGTTTCCAGAGTGTTTTCTCGTCTCTCTCTACCGGCAAAGTGATCAAGGTTTATATAGGAGTGGGGAAAGTTACACAATTCCCCTCCCGTGCCACCCACGGTTAGTCCTAAGACGAAAAAACATGACATGAAAACAGAGTATACGTCAGGAATTTTAAAAAATGACCATGATGCAAAAAACATGACCACCCATCTTTTTCAGAAAAAAAAAAAAAAAAAAAAAAAAAACTAACTAGGTAAAGATTCTGTTAGAGATATGCAAATAACTAACTATGTAACAATAACTAACTATATGTAAATAACTATGTAAAGTCAACACCTCCTGTCGACCCAACTTCTTCTGACACACAATTAAAATTCCAATTCATAACAGAAATATGCAAATGACACATGTGATTAAATTATAACAGTTTTCTTAATTATTAAGGTTGGTGATTAATATACGTAATGAATACAAATTATTTAAAAATATTTTTATTTTCTATTTATTATGTTCAGTACAATAATTATTATGAATTTAATTAGAATAAAATCTAAACCATTTTGTATTATTATCTAATTATATAAATATATATGACTTTTTCACTTTTATAATAAATAGTTAGATTAAAGATTAATTTTGAATACCAAATAATTATCATGTATAAACTAAATGTTACAACGAATAGAGACAAAATATTTGTGTTTTATTACAGTTTTGTTGAAGAATACGTAAGAATTGAGTTAAATTAGTGAAACTGATCGTGAGTAAATTTTTAGATTAGGAAATGTGATTTACATATTTACTATTTATTTTCAATAACTCATTGGTTGATATTTATTGGAAAAAAGTGTTAACCGTTATTTAATGCATTTTTAACACATTTATTTATATGATTTAAAATTTATTAAAAACTGCAAACGATAGTTTCATCAAATGTGGAGAAAAAGTCGCAATTCTTCGCATTTTAATCAGGTTATTCTAATATTAATTATGATATGATTCATTGTCCTGGCGATCATTATTTATATGTGGACATATGTATTCACTTGTCATTTAATAATAGTTATTTTTTAATATTGCAAGTGTATCCGAAGGACTTTTTACTAACTTTCTCTTTTCTGTTTATTGTTCAAATATTATCTCATTTCTTCTGAAATCATAAAAATATTAAATAATATTTTTTAAGAGATATGTATTTTTCAATTTTTAAAATAACAAATCAAAATATTATACCACAAAACTGTTTCAATTTATTATATTTCAATAAATAATAAAAATCTATATATATATATATATATATTAAAATAACATATAAAATATGTAAAATAGTATATGTATACGTCACCAAGTTTAACGGCATAAACAATCTACATTAAAAGAATTTATTATTTCTGTCTAATACTAAGAGAAACATATGTGTTTTTTTTTATAATAAACAAAAATAACAATGTTATTATAATTATAAAAATATATGTAAATAATGTCCATAATTTTATTATATAATTATTAGTTATTTTATAAGTAATTTTTTTATTATAAATCATCATTTTAATTTAAAAATTATTAAATTTTAAAAAAATAGTCAAATTGAGAAAATAGTTAAATTAAAAAGGCTACTTATCTCAAGGAATCAAAAGAAAAATCAATTAATTCCTTATCATTCATTAGATTGTATTCGATCATTGATAGAATGAAAAATTTGTCATTTCTTGAAATATATATTTTGATTCAAAATCTTTAGACCACGATGGAATAGATGAGATAAATTTCAAAATGAGTTTTCGTTCAAGAATGAAATCGTATATAGTTTGTAACTCTTTCTTATTGTTCCCTTCTCAACTTAATAATTAGTTCAATTCAATGTATTAGTTCCAACCATGTTTATCTCTGTTAATTATGTACTTTCACTTCTTAACATATGAAGCAAAATTGTACTTGTTTTTATTTTTCTCTTTATTTTTCTCAATAGAATGGTTTTTCTTGTTTAATGCATTTTATATATTTATTTGATAATACATTATATGCATTCTAAGACATTATATATATATATATATATATATATATATATATATTTAATAAGGATTT
>Ga0214543_1011563_pt1 | contig 12298 bp, 5 predicted proteins | sample CNSS2metaG_FD_160094 | JGI IMG/M metagenome (GOLD analysis project Ga0214543, IMG submission 160094) | Root nodule microbial communities from cowpea collected in UCLA plant growth center, Los Angeles, California, USA - CNSS2 | ecosystem: Host-associated > Plants > Roots > Nodule | place: USA...
TTATTAATTTTTAAAAAAGAAACTGTTTTTTTTTTTTTAATTTAGTTCGTGGCCGTTGTTAGAAACAAAAAATTTAGTTGACTTCATTCTTCTTTATTAGTCTTCAGTCAAATTGTTTTCTGTATTAACCTTTTTTTACAATTTTTTCCTTAATAAATAAACATTCTGGTCAAAGTAATAAATGCAATATGCGAATTCTTTAATTTTTTTCCCTTCCACGGGAACAGAGGATGATCACTAGTCAAAACGTAATCACTTACTTCAATATATTACAACTAATCTGGGAAATATAATTAAAAAACAAAGTTCCAATAATCTTGAAAAGAAAATATATAAATCATTAATAAAATTTAACACAATTTATCAAACGTCTTAATTCTTTCCAAGTGAAAAAAAAAAAGTTAATACACAAGGCTAAAAAGGTAATAATACAGCTATCACTTTTGAGGAAGTACGTCTAAAACCAGTTCCCGTAAATCATAAGTTTTCTTAATTTAATCGAATAGAAAAAGGTAAATTCTTAAACTAATACCATATAACTTTTTAGTTTAATCGTATATTTCACTATTTACTTATTATTATTTTAGTCAACTTTTCCAAATACGGTGACGTGTATTTTTTTTTTAAATGGCTAGAAAAATTGAAATTTATTACACATAACTTGCAAGAAAATATAAAACACAAAATTAAGTATCTCTTGATATCCTCCCTTTAATAGAGAGCTGTTGTTACTGTTAATATGGAAAAGTAAAAGTTAATTTTTGGACAGCAAATATTTAGTGAGTAATTAAACATTTATTGAGAATTTATTGAGAATTAAATAATATAATAAATATTGATTGAGGAGAAAAAAATTGTGATAGTGTGTTGTGTGGTGTGTCGTTAGGGAACGCTTGGTCCAGCTTAGGAGCCATTCCACCAATCGACCACATTCCAAAGACCCAACACAACACAAAACACGAAAACACAAACACAACACACATCCCAATTGCAAGGTACAAGCAAAGTCCAACAACACACGAATCAAATCAGACACACAAACACAACACAACACAAACTCACCCCAAACACACTCTCCCCGTTATCCAAACAAAGCCACACTCTCTACTCTGTTCTGTTCTGTTCTGTTTTGTTTCCCACCACACCCACCCCAATGGATTGTTGGTCGTCTCCTCTACCTCTTCATGATGAATTCGAGAAGCTTGTCATTCGAATGAACCCTCCCAGGTTGGCCACTCTACCATCACTAATCCTCTTCTTGCTTCTTTGCACCGCTGGGAGGTGTTTGTGCAGCGTAATAGTGTTTCATGTTGTGTTTTTTTTGCTGCCCTGCAGAGTTGCTGTGGATAACGTTTCCAGCAGAACAGACACTGTGATAAAGGTGCTAAATTCACCTCCCATTGGCCTTGTCTTTTCTGCATTGCAAAAGGGTCGCTCTGTGTGACCATTTTCCGTGAGTGTTGTTTGTTGCAGGTTGATAGCGCAAACAGACGCGGGAGTTTGCTGGAGGTGGTTCAGGTTCTCACTGACATGAATCTCAGTGTTAGAAGAGCTTACATTTCCTCTGATGGAGAATGGTTCATGGATGGTACGCTTCACTTCTCAATTTTCTATCTCACCTTCGCTCTGCTCAATTGTGTTTTCACTTCTTCTGATATTGTTTTATGTGGTTTTCTGTCACTGCCCAGTTTTTCATGTCACGGATCAGAATGGGAAAAAGTTCGTGCAAGATGATGTAGCCGACCGTATTCAACAGGTAGTAGATCTGTGAAACTAATCCCAGGCCATTTTTATTTTCACGTATTTTATATTTTTTAATTTCCTGTATAAATTGAGCCTGAAATTAGGATTAAGTTTATTTGATATTGTTCAATTGTGAGTTATCGTAGTTTCTTAAGTCCTTTATGCTGCTCAAATTTCAAACTTTCAGCTGGAAGCTTGTGAATTGATGACCTTAAATATGTGCTATTCAACTGTTTGAATAAAGGGGCAGTTGGCGGAATTGAAATATGAGATTGTTTGGTCTGTATATATCTCCAATGAAGAAAATAATGCATGATTCTGTTTGTGTTCTTTCCTTTCAACAAATCAAATTAACAACTAGAATGAAAAAGAAACCAGACAAAAGACGAAGAAGGACTAGTTTGTTTTCATTTTGAAACTTGAATCAGCAGATTTCCTCTTGCATGTCACTGCTCTGTATGGATCCATCTGAATTACCCAATTCACTCTGATAATTCCTGTTTCTCGTTGCAGTCGCTGGGTCCAAGAGCCTCTAGTTTCCGATCCTTGAGAAGATCTGTTGGGGTTCAAGCTGAAGCAGAACACACAATCATTGAATTGACCGGAAGAGACAGGCCAGGGTTGCTTTCGGAGGTTTTTGCTGTTCTTGCAGACCTGAAATGCAATGTGGTAGCAGCAGAAGTCTGGACACACAATTCAAGAATGGCATCTGTTGTTTACATCACAGATGAGGAAACAGGATTGTCCATCGACAATCCGGATCGCCTTGCTAAGATTAAGCAACTTCTGCTGTATGTGCTGAAAGGAGACATAGATAAGAAGAGTGCCAACACTGCTGTTTCTGTTGGTTCTACTCACAAGGATAGGAGGCTGCATCAGTTGATGTATGCCGACCGTGATTATGACATAGACGATGGAGATTCTGGGTCAACAAGTGACAGGAACAAGCTCCTTGTAACTGTTGATGATTGCATAGATAAGGGATATACTGTTGTGAACTTGAGGTGTCCAGATAGACCTAAGTTACTGTTTGACACCGTGTGCACCCTCACAGACATGCAGTATGTTGTGTACCATGGAACAGTCATTGCCGAAGGACCAGAGGCATATCAGGTTAGTTTTGATGTTCTTGGAATTGACACCATGTTAGTACTTGTACATCTTACCAACTTAGACTTGAATTATAATTATCATACTTTAGTGACATTGCATGTCTTGTCATGTTACTTGAGTGCAAAATACTACTTTCTATCATCTTGTTTGTGGTTGCTATTGGAATTCATCACTGACTGATATGTTTTTGTTTTGCCTTCTTTTACAGGAATATTATATAAGGCATGTGGATGGGTGTCCTATCAGTTCTGAAGCAGAAAGGCAAAGAGTGATTCATTGTTTGGAAGCTGCTATTAGGAGACGAACTTCTGAGGTACTACAACAAGTGATTGGTGTGCTAATTCACATGTTCTTACCAAATATTTATCAGTGATACAATTATTTTGTATTTGATTTTGCAGGGCATAAAGCTAGAACTTTGTGGGGAGGACAGGGTTGGCCTTCTGTCTGATGTAACTCGCATCTTCAGAGAAAATGGCCTTTCAGTGAACCGTGCTGAAGTTACAACCAGGGGCACTCAAGCTGTGAATGTTTTCTATGTGACTGATGTGACTGGAAATCCTGTTAAGAGTGAAACAATTGAAGCAGTTCGAAAAGAGATTGGCTTGGCCATTCTGCATGTCAAAGATGATGTCTGCTCAAAACCTGAACCCCATGAGAGAGGAAAATTCTCTCTGTCTGGTCTCTTTCGATCAAGCTCTGAGAAGTTTCTTTACAACTTGGGTCTAATGAAGTCTTATTCTTGAACCTACCGTGTTTCCAGAATTAGGAGATATATGCAATGTTCTAAATTGTAAACAGTAGCTTAGTTTAGCCTAGATAGACTGCTTTTAATCCCATTGCAATGCTTTTGTGGTAGATTTTTCTACATTTGGTGAAAGTTGTAAGTAGATGTCTGATTGTAGAGTTCAATCTAGACATGTTTCTAAGTGAATTGTATATTAATATGTCTGTTACATTAATTTCTCAGAATCAATTCAGATGGTAGGGTTTGGTCCAGGCATGTTTCTTGGTTGAATTGTATAATACTCAGCTTCTGTTACATTTTTCTCATCTCAGAAGCTCTACCATAACAAAAGTTTGCAGAATGTAAAATGAAAAGGTTTAAAACGTGTATATGTTGTCATCATTTTTGGAATTAGCTATGACAATCAACTTTAACGTTGTTTTCACTTTATGAGTCACATTATAACGTTAATTCTACTTTAACTGGTAATAATTTCATTTAATGCATATGTCGTGTTTATTCATACATCATCAACTGATCATCATTGCATTCGAACGTGTACAACATAGTATTTTGTAGCATTCACATATTCAATCGAAAACGTATCTTGAAACATGCATGTACTAAAACACAGACAAAATTATACCAGCTGTAAACTTTGTAACCAGAACACATCACATGTTAAACAAAGCGACACCAATTTACATATATCAAGCCAAAGATTATAGAGATATACGTTGGAGGGGAAAAAAACCAGGAAAGAAGAGGGTGTTATGTGGCACACTAACGTAGTACTGGTAATAGCACGTGTCGTGTACCTTCTTAAAGAGGCCGTGTAGTTTCAAAATAGTGTCTGCTAGATTGAGACGTTTCTTTTGGCCTTCACACTCTGGTTTAAGGGAAGACAGCACTTTCTTTTTTGGCAAACGCGTGTGGAAAAGTGTGCAGGTTCAACCACAATCGCTCATTTACCTTATAGTTCTGACATATAATCCAGAGCCAAATAATAGGTAGAGTTGTAAATTTCTAAGCTGAAAAAATCCATTGCACACAACAAAAACTCTTCATTTATGAACATGGACATGCTTGTTATTTAGCAGCTATACGCGTAAGATATAAAGCGCGTTTGATTTTGACACAAACCATTGCAGATGGGAAAAAAGTACAAAGGTCAATGTAAATTTATAGCAGCGGTTAACAAAAGGAAAGTTTTTTTCTTTCCCTTTTGCTGAACGTGTAACATTCGAAAGGTTTCTCTTTCTTTGTATCATCATCTAAATTCTACAAAACCCTTTTAACATTTCACTCAAACAAAAAATGTTTCCTTATTCCAGTTTATGTAGTTTTTAATTTATTATTACAAATAGAAGTTGCACATTGTGTATGAAAAGGATAAGTTTGCATCAATTATGAATCAACATCGTCAATATTATGTCATATTTATATTTAAATGTTTTCAATAAGTAAAACAAAAGATACAATTTTTTGAGAATAAAGTAAAAAGATATTGTACTTGCGAAACAATAAAAAAATAAATCTTAGTGATAATTCACATGAAATGGCGCTGAGGTTGAGTACTGTGGTTTTAGGTGTTTGTCCGAGGCATTCGAGTAAACCTAGGTTAAAGTTGAGGTTCAGAATCAGAAGTGGTTGTTGTGCTACAGTTACGAATATGGCCTTCACTGAAACCCCTTCAGCCTCCAAAGTCATTGATTCCCATCTCCACGTGTGGGCTTCACCTCAAGAGGTAACACTAACACACCACAGTACACTTTCTTCACCTTTTTCTTTTTGTATTATTAGTTAATGTTAATGTTGTTATTGCTGACTTTTATTATCATCACTCACCAAATTGTGATTAACCTTTTCTTTTTGTGAAAAGGAAGGCTGGTAGATTTCCTTATTTTCCTGGACAAGAACCCACTTTACAAGGAAATGCCGATTTTTTTCTCCAGGTATGATTTAGTTTATTATCTCTCTACCCATTATTACCTGTGGGTCAATTAACTTGACAATAGTGTGTATATTTTTTTAACATTTTTGTGCAAACAGTTTGTAGATGCCTTGTTCTTGTATTTTCTGCAAATTTTGACTCATTCGTTGAGAATGTGACAGCGTCTTTCTATCTGCTGTTTCTCACAGATCCCAATGGTCTGAGATTAATTTTATGAAAAGGATTGTGTTTGCATTTGAGTTTGTGTGTATATTATTGATGCTGATGCTCACTTTTTTCAGTGTATGGAGGAGGCAGGAGTAGATGGTGCACTCATTGTGCAACCAATTAATCATAAATTTGATCATAGTTACGTCACAAGGTTTGTTACCTGTTTGATGAAAGAACTGAGTTATTTAGAGTTTTCGTATTAAACAATACTGAAACGAGAGTTTGGGTGATGGAATGTCTAGTGGAAGTGTGATCTCAGCATTGATGTGTTTTCCAATGCTGGAAATTGCCAAGGAAAGGAGAATAGGGGAGAAGAAAGGGAGAAATTCTGATAACACAATAATGGCAATGCTTGATAAGATTAGACATTCTGTTATAGAAGGACTTTTATGTGGAAACAGGGAACTACCCTTTTCTAGTAGTGAAACAAAAGGAAAGATCTCCAAGATCATTTGAAATTCCTTAAGCTAATAATTTAAAAGCTTGATCTGTCAAATTTATATATTCATTCATTATTGAAAAGGATCTTACACTGAATCATATCCCTGAAAATTTGGTTTATAACCAAGTCCCATGGCATTGTAATTTGTATGGTTTATGTAGCCAACCTTATCTAGAAGATAAGACTGTTGCTATGATAATATTAGTTGCAAAGTGAACTGTATAATACTGGAGGAAAAATTTCACATGGACTAAATTGTGGATTTCACTGTATTAATCATCACATCTTCCATGTAATGGATTTTGTTTTAACTTTTATAGTGTTATTATGTTGTGCCACTCTTGTCATTCTGTTCATTGGACAGCGTTTTGAAGAAATACCCGACCAAATTTGTTGGCTGTTGCCTTGCTAATCCAGCTGATGATGGAACTGGGCTTAAGCAATTTGAAGATCTTGTTTTGAAGGTTTAATAAATTACTTCTTTTCATCAAGATAGTTAATTTTATTACAAAATAATTGAGTTTTTCTTTTTATCTTTGATTATAGGATGGTTACCGTGCTGTTCGATTTAATCCGTATTTGTGGCCAACCGGAGAAAAGGCATGCAACCGATTTCTGTCACATGTCTGCTTGTTGATGATTTAGGCTGGAGACATAATTGAGTCATTCTTTTTTCGCCCTTACTCTTCTATTATCTGTTTTTTTTTTTTTTCACTTAGATTAATGAAGTAGTAACTTACATAGTAGATTACACTAACTTTCCCTAAGTTTTCCTGAACCTAAACAATATCCTAAAAACATTGCTATAAATATGTGCTGCAACAAACAGATGTGAATAATACTGGGTTTGGCAAATTTCTTTGCAGGGGCAGTTTCTTTCAATGTTGTTCTTTTTAGTATTTAAATTTGACTCACTTTGGAGGAATAAGGGAAAGTGTCGTATCATTGTAACGTGTAAACCTGTAGTAAATAGTGTCTTTTAGTAAAATATTAGATCTGCTTTTTAAAAAGGTGGTGGCATCATATGTTACACTAAGAGTGTACACCTTTTTACGTTGTATTGGATCAAAATTAAGAATTTGGACAAAATTCAATGGCATCGTTTCATCCATGTAGCCTATATCTTCCAATGGAAAAAAGGCTTTGTTAATGTTGTTGTTTATTGGATCAAAATTGTCTCTTTTTTTCCGTGTTACAATTGAATGATCACAGTGCAGATGACAAATAAAGTTGGAAAGGCAATTTTCCAAAGGGCTGGAGAACTTAATGTGGCAGTGGGCTTCTTGTGTATGAAGGTGATTTTTTATTTCCTTGTATTGCAAATATAGAAGAACTGTCTTGTTGTAAAGTTTCTTCCCATCATTTCATTTTGCTGTAACATTCCTACTTTTGGCTTATGGTATCGCTACCCTTTTATACAGTTGTTGAGACACTTCCTTGTATGACGTTGACGAAATTAAGAATCATTGTGTTGAATAATTTCAGGGGCTTGGTCTGTATATTTCTGAAATTGAGCAACTGTGCACAGAATTTCCATCAACAGTAGTATTGCTTGACCATTTGGCCTTTTGCAAACCACCAACGTGAGCCATATTATTATATTTACAATAATAGTCTGAAAGACACAGACAAGTTCCCTTATATGAATATTGTGTTGCAGAAATGATGAGGAAGCTCTTGTCTTTTCTCAACTTTTAAATCTGTCTAGATTCCCACAAGTAAGTGTTTGATTCTTTCCTCATCAGCGTGACTTCAAGGAAGCACAACATGCATAAAGTTCTCATTAGCTTCACTTTTTCTATACTGCTGAAGACCATGACAGAAGCACAGATTTTTAACTCTTGTAGATGCTAATTCTATTTTTTCCAATATCAGTAGTATCCTCTTATCAATTAAATGAGTCAAATGGTAAAAGATGAAATCTGAGATATTGGTATGATCAAAATTCATTTAACTTGTTGAAGTCCTTTGTCAAAATAATTGACAGTCCTTTGATTTTTTGTTTTTCCCTTATCAGTGAAACCTCTAGCATGAGTATGCTAAATTTTGAATTTATGACAGGTACATGTGAAATTTAGTGCCTTTTTCAGAGTGTCAAGAGGACAGTTTCCTTATCTGGATTTGTCTGTTCTCTTATCCCAAGTTGTCTCTCACTTTGGTGCTAACCGTGTAATGTGGGGCAGGTAACTTCCAATCATACATGTGTTCAGCTAAAATAAAAAACTCAACTTAGTGAGGAAACAGTAGAATGGGGAAAGGGGTAAGAGAATCTTATCCATAAACAACCAAAGTAACTTTTTTTTCTTTTCCAATCATGCTGTTGCAGTGATTTTCCATATGTTGTTGCTGAATGTGGTTACAAAGGAGCCAAAGAAGCAGTGCATCATATTGCAAATGAGATCTCTTTGCCTTTATCAGATTTAGAGTGGATCATGGGAAAGACAGCTACACAACTCTTCCAAAACCAATTGACTCCACTCAAGAACTGAGAGTGGGGATGCTCTGAGTTCTGCAAAACTTTTTAACTGTTATATCATAATTCAGATGTTGGATATAAATCCTAAACTGTGAAAGCATTGAAGCTAATGTTTTTTTTAATTTTCTTACCAAACATTTATACACTCTAATACTGGGCTTGATTTGGTTTTTCTGGTTGAAGTAAATCATTGGTTAGTGATAACTTATTTGTTGTTCTTGCTCGGTTCATCTGCATTTTTTCAGAAAGCCATGACATATATAATCCACAGAAGGTGATAATGTGTTGAATTTGAATATTAATGTTGTACAACTGCAAATAGAAAATTTCTATCTATAAAAAACTCTTTTTAGGTGTATTTATGTATATTTTTAATACTATTAAAAAACATGAGTATACTAAATCCATTGACCTGTCAAAGCGTCTCATTTAGGAACACCTAGATCTGGTCTTTCTAAAGATTCTCTAGTACATAAGATAGGGACAAGTGTACGAGAAAAAGGTACTAGTAATTATTTCATGTCTATAGAGGGTTATTATTTTTGGTATAAATGTGTTGTTTGAGATTGATAAAATTATAGCAAGTGATAAAATGATCTTTTAAATATTTAAGGCGAGTGTATGTTCAACATAAAAAGATGAAATTACAAGATTTTGGGAGGTAAAATTAATGATTAAGTGATAACAGTTATACAGTAATTAATCTTCAAGTTTAGTGGTTAGAAAGAATTAAGATTTATTTGGATAAAACTGTTACTTAAAAGAAATAATACAAATAAAATGAGTTTCACCATGTAAAATTTATACAATTTGTTCACCATTAAATTTACTCTAATTCATCAAAACTTTTCTTCCTATTTCTAGTCGTATGAGGTAATGGCTATGGTGTATCGGATAGGATGATTTAGATTTGTTCCTTTCACATTATATTATATTTTGTTAAAAAAGAAAAGTAAAAAAAAAAAAAAAATACACACGATCTTTAGTAGAGGATACAAAAATTAGATATTGTTTTATGTAAGGTTTTTAAAATGATAACTTGTAATTATTTGAATAATACTTATATTTTATCTTCAAAATATTTATTGTATTTTTTTCTTATTTTGATACTGTATAGTTTATTTTAATCATTACATTATTTATGATTATTTTTATTTAACGTTGTACTCCATGATAACTTTAAATTAGCGAAATTTTTTAGCTAAGGAAAAACAATTCTTTCTTTTTATTTATTCAATAAACTGCAGTTATTATGGTATTTAATATATAGTGTATTTTTTACATTTTATAAAATAACCCGCTTTTCCATGTTTTAACTATTAAGCATTGGGAGAAAAACAATAGGTTTTAAAAAATGTTACCATTGAGTATTTCAATTTGTGGATTCAGTTATCAGTCATTACGAATTAATTTATCATATTCGTGTATTTCATTTTATAAAATAAATAAAAATTGATTTTACTATTTTAGTTTTTACCATGGAAAACAGTTAAAGCTAATAAAAATATTTTTTTATAACTATAAGTACTTAAATTAATAAATTCACTTATTTGTCAAAAAGAGAGTTTAGTTAAGTTGGTTAAATAAGATGTTTGGGTTGTGTCAAATTTCCCGACACGTGTTTAACTATTACAAATAAAAATGTGCATTCACTTGTTAAAGTTTTAGTCAAAGTAACTCATCAACTTCATAAAAAACATTGGTTACAAGAGGAAAACAGAGAAAACAGAAAGAAGTGAAAATCACAAAAATGGAGGACTTTAGAGAGGTGGCAGAAATCAGTGGAAGCCATTTTTAGGGCGAGTTTGCTTAGCTTTGCTCTTCTTCTTCTTGCTCCTCAACTTCTCACTCACAAATGCTCTCTCAATCTGCTCCACCCTTTGCGAGAGAGAGTTGAGAAGTGTAGTCTCTGTTTCATTCCTCTGAAAAAGCTGCGTCATCATCTCCATCATCTTCTGGTTATCTTCCACAAGCTTCTCCAACAACATCTCCTTCTTCTTCTTCTTCTTCTCATCACCTTCCTCTGTTTCACAATCCCCTTTCACCAAACTCTTTCCTTCTTCATCATCCTCATTCCTCAAAGCTTCAATTTTCTCTTCCTCCTTTTGCTCCTCACACGTAATTTCACCCTCCTTTCCCTCTTCATCCATTGCGTTACATTCCTCTTCCTTCACCAAACAATCCTCTGAACCCAGAACGGACATTTCATCGAGCATTTCTTGAACGGCAATAGCTTTTTTTATGACAGACTTTCTGCACTCCCTGAGGCCAGAGTAGTGCAACACCCGAACAGAATCCAGCCTCAGAAGCAAGTTCATGATGGTCTCGATCACCCTCACCCTCTCCTTTTCTTCCCTCCTCAACACTTCCACTCGAATCCCGCTCTCGATCCGCTCCAACTCCACCCTCATGGCACCGATCTTCTTCATCGCGTTCCTCACAAGGAACCCTCTCAACATCCTCTGAATCTTTATCGCAGACTCGATTCTGCTGCGCTCTGAACCCACGAAGTGAACCGGAATGGAAACCACCTTAGAGGGTACTCTGTAGTAACCAGGCTCGCCCGTGCTCCGATGGGTTCTGTAGAAAGGATGGCTGTTCTTCATCTGCATCATTGTGCGTCGTGTGGATTTCGAGAATTTTAAGGATTTAGAGAATTCTAAGGTTTTTGCTTTTGTTTGTGAGTAAAAAGGTAACAGAGGAAGATATTTATACCGAGGAAGGGACAAGGAGAACGAAAGTTCGAGAAGTTTCAGGACCAAAAGGAAGAATTAACGACTTGCTTACGTGGCGTCACTGTGCTCTCTTTCTAGAGAGCTGTGGATTCTTCTTCTACTTTCTGGTCTCTTCTGCCACATCATCATCATTTTTGAAATTTTATAACACATTTCCAACGAGATTTTTTTTTTAATTTAAATTAAACTTGCAAATCTTATTGTAGTAGAAGTAGGGAAGGAAGTGTTAATATATATATATATATATATATATATATATATATATATATATATAATAACCCATTCAGTTTGGTTAAAGGTGTCAAATTGGTACTTCATAAAATAAAAGTGTTAATTTAATATTCAAATAATTTTAAGTATATTAATCAGGTCTATTTTAATTGACGTTGTTAAAATCATTAACGTTGACAAATGAAAAAAAGTCTGTTTACACAAATATTTGACACGTGATATACAATTTTTTACATGATATTTGAAAGAAAAAATAAAAAATTTGTAAATGAATTAAAAAGAAATTTAATTTCGAAAGTGCCCTTATTCGAGGAAAGGAGAAAAGTTGAGTAAAAAGTGTGAAGCTGTTGAGGTTTAGACAATCGGAGCTTTTGTAATTTGAAGGGTGAATCGATCGAAAAAGGTGAAATCGATCAGAAAAAATAGGTGTGTATATACAAATATAAAAATAAAACACAGATATCGATAAAAAATAAAATTAAAGTTTAAAATATTTTATTTCGTAAAAATTAGATAAATTTAAACATTAATTAAGACAACATTAAAATTTGATCTGTTTATTAAACTTTAATTGTTAATTTCTCTTTTCCATATCATTTAAAATTGATGTCTAAGACCTATGTATGTTATCACGATACACGATAGGTGATTAGGCTATGAGCCAAAA
>Ga0214543_1011564_pt1 | contig 12296 bp, 8 predicted proteins | sample CNSS2metaG_FD_160094 | JGI IMG/M metagenome (GOLD analysis project Ga0214543, IMG submission 160094) | Root nodule microbial communities from cowpea collected in UCLA plant growth center, Los Angeles, California, USA - CNSS2 | ecosystem: Host-associated > Plants > Roots > Nodule | place: USA...
AATTTTTTTTTATTTTCACTGTAATTAAATCTAAATTTATACTTATCTTCATTTACTTTTTCAAATTACTTAGTTCTTTGCTTTCATCTTCTTTATGCAATTTACACTTGGACAATTCATTTACATTTGCTTGTTAGATTTTACATGCATTATTTATAATTATTTACTGGAGCATAGTGATAGGCAAAATAATTTTTTTCCATATACTTAAATAATAATTTTAACAAAATTAGGGATTGTCCTTGTCTATACTTGTGTACACGTATGTCACACATTTTTTTTCTTACTTTACATTTAAATTGTTTTTATTTCACTATAATATAATCTAAATTTATACTTATCTTCATTTAAATTGTTTTTATTTAATTATTTGTTTGATCGACAAGTTTTAAGTTATTGTTTATTTAGTTTTAGATATTATCTTTCTAGATATCATTTTTTTAAACCGGGTAATGTTATCTTTCTTCTGGATTGATACTAAATTCATTATTTGTAAAAATGTTACGCTAATATTTATTTAATAAATATAATAATTTATACGGTTTACCGGAGTGTTAAACTTAAAATAAAGTTAAAAATTTAGAATAAATATTTGCCTAAATTAAAATATACAATAATGTAAAGTTAAAAAGTAAATTTTAAGAAAAATATGAATGCAATATTTATATAAAAAATAAATTTGGTTTTAATTTGAGAAGGAAAAATATTGTTCTATTTTGGAAAATTTTGAGACTAAATTCAATAAAATAAACATATATGGATTAAATTGAGTACATTTGACATTAGGGATGACAATACAATATGGCGAATGAGTTTCACTATCTCATACCCATCTCTCTAAAAACAATTCATTCAGTACCAAAATTTAATGGATATTAAATTTTTGTCTCATTTCCATTAGATAACGGGTATATTCTTGTATCCATAACCGTACTCTTGTTACTGTTTTACTATTAATTAATTAGTTTTTATAAAATATTAACAAATTACAGTAAATGGAACATAATATTATCAAATATTCAATATTAAAAGAAGACTTGTTTCTTCAATATCAAATATCTAAAAATAAATTATAATGATTTTTTTCCCAAACAGCACTGTTCGGTTTTTCTTTTTTTACATGAATAGCACACTGTGCTTTAATTTTACATGGATGACACACTTTTTTTTATCTTAGTTGGGAATTCGGTCCTCCGAGAGCTGAATTCCAACTTGTTATGTTTAATTTTTTTTTATTCCAAGTCAGAATTCGGTCTCCAGGGTCTTCGAATTCTGAACTTGTTTTTTTTTAAAAAAATAAATTAGAATTAATTTTTTTAATAAAATAGATCTAAGATTTATTTTTTATCTTTTATTTTTTGTAAAAATTTTACATTAAAGGTTAAATATATTTTTTTTTAGAAATAGATATAGTATTGTATTTTTAGTTATTTTAGGTATTATTTGAAAGAAAAAATAATAAATAATATTTTTTTCTTTTTAAATTTGTTGATTTAAAAATAGATTTTGTATTGTGTAGTAAGTTATTTTATGTGCAATTTGAAAATATAAAAGTCAATTTAATGTTTTTTTCTATAATTTGTGTAATATTAATTATTTTTAATAGATGTTTATAAATAGCAAAATTACAGTTATCTTTTAATGTTTGATAATTTAAAAAAAAATGTATATTATAAACTTTGAAAATTTGTTAAAAATATTTTAAAAATGATGGAAATAACAAATAATTTAAAAGCATTTCATTATTGTATTTTAAATAATTTTGTTATTTGTTTTTGGTTTATGTAAAATAAGTAACAATAAAAGATAATAAGAAAAGATGTACCATTGAATTGAATCAAGTACAAGTTTATTGAACACAATTAAAAGTACAACATAAACTAAGTGGTTTGATGTGAATCATCTAAGTGTAGGGTTATTAGGACAATGATTTCTTGTGTGTCCTTCAGTTCTACAATGGGAACACTTTTTTGATTGTCTTCCTTCCTTAATGTCCATCTCAGTCCTAATTCTACTTGATTTAGGACGACCCCTCTCGCTCCTTTTTGTGGCAGGATGAGGCCAAACCTGTGGCCCTTGATATGGTGACCAATATTCTTCATGTCTTAACTCGCCAAATAAATTGTCATATACTTTCATGATGACATCCAGCCTATAATGGGGACTTATGTACATGCTGAAGTCGTGATGTGCATGCTTGCAAGTTGCAATAACATGTGAACATGGTAGATGTATTTTTTGAAACTTTTCACAATCGCACTACCTTTCATCTAATATGACTACAAATTTTCCTACAGGACGTACTTCTCTGGGATTGACCATCTCTTCCACTCTGAATCTTGTGGTATTTCTATCAAATTCAATGACATGGTGCGTGTTTGACTTGGAGTCCGCATCTTGTAGGAAGTTGGTCGCGTATTTAGAGTACACATGACCAGCACTGGCCATTGCAATTATTTGCCTACCTCTTTTATTGAAGTATGTGTTGCACTTGGTGTACGTGGCCAATACTATGGATGAAATTGGCAAATTTTTTGTCTTCTTCAGGACATAATTTATTGCTTCAGCTAGATTCGTTGTTACGTGACCCCACATTCTTCCTTGATCATATGCAAGACACCACTGCTCCCTTGGAATTTGGTCTACCTAAGCTGCTGCTTCTGAGTTGTCTTCTTTAATGATGTTGTAGTAGTAGTTACAGCGTGTCTCCGTCAATGCGTACGCTACAAATATAATTATAAGAAGAATTTATTTTCTAATAATGGGTGTGAAAAATTAACAGCCAAGAAAATGAAAAAGACAAATTTACATGTAATAACTTACTGAGTTGTCTTCTTTAATGATGTTGTAGTAGTAGTTACAGCGTGTCTCCGTCAATGCGTACGCTACAAATATAATTATAAGAAGAATTTATTTTCTAATAATGGGTGTGAAAAATTAACAGCCAAGAAAATGAAAAAGACAAATTTACATGTAATAACTTACCCATGTTGACGAGGTCCTTTTTCAGAGTTGTATTCTTGAATCTTTTTTGTAAAATTTTGTGCAATGTGTCGAATACAAAACACCTCCACACAGTTCCCTTCAGTCCAGCCACTACTAGGCCTGTTGAATGCTGCTTTGTTTGAATTGTAGCGATCTGACATTAAACACAAATTTTGTTGAGGCGTAATGTGTGTCCTTAGCTGGTACCTATTTAAAGCATCTAGAAATTGTTCCTTTGTTTGAAACCTCATTCTTTGGGTCAGTGTACCAACATCGTGCTCAAAGTTGTCATGCAACATTATGTGGTGGTCATAAGCGTTTGAAAATTCCTGGTTTGGGGTCTGGTTGTATTGTTCATATAATTGGAATTGTTGTGGTGAGTTATAGGGGACATGTGTTTGAGGGTGAGGGTGAGGGTGTTGTTGTTGTATGGGGTGGACATCTAGGGTTTGGTCATGGTCATCATGTTGATCAAAAAGTATATTGTCCTCATCTTCGTTAAACGCGTCTAAGGATGTTGTAGGTAGATCTAGGTTTTCAACTTCTATGATAGCTGGAGGAGAGGACCTTTGGGTGTTGTGATGTGCGGGAGTTTGAAATTATTTGAGGTAGACGGACCGGTTAGTAGTTCGGTATATGACTGTATATCATTTCCCCAATCCCCTAGGTAGGTAGTGTTAAGGTCAAATAGTTCTTGTTGCAGTTCGGTATTTGGATGTGGATGATGTGCATCAAAATGTGTTAAAGAAATATTTCAGAAGGTCTCGTACCTGAGTTGTAGGTGGTGCAGAGTTCAATAGATGTAACAGTTGGGGTGGCCTGTATCATGTCGAAAGCGCAGTCATCGTCATCTTGGATCTGAGTGGTTGTGTATGTCACATGTTGGCCACAAACTTTAGTCAGAAATTTGAAGTGAATAAATGGAACTTCATCCCTTGGATCTCTATTTGCCTTGTCCATTATTATGCGAATAAGTTTGGACAAGCCGAAACTTCTATGGATGCGGATCATGATTGTCTTTGCAGATGCAAAGTAGACACCAGTTTGAGCGTCACTGGCGATTTCTCCATCGTCGTATACACAGACAAACATTGACCCTTCCATCTGAGGTTGTGGTGAATCTGACTTTCGATGATTTTTCAGAGCGAAGAGAAATTACAAGATTAAGATTGTGAGTTTAGAAAGTGAGGGTAGTCTTTTATACCAAAATTAAAGTTATCATGTCACTTTCTATTATGTGAACATGTGACTTGCACGATAGTTAATGTTATCATGTAAGTGGCACGAGCTTTTATGTACTCATGTAATTGACACGACTTCTTATGTACCCATGTGAGGGGCACGAATTATTATGAACCCATGTGACTGGCACGATCTCTAATGTTAGCATGTGACTTGATTACATTTTATAAGAGATTAGCATTTCATTACCCCCATTTTGTAAGTTCAAATTCATTGAAATTAAAAGTTGCATAAACATTTGATGAAGAAGAACATCATAAATAAAAATACATACTTCAAATAAGAAAATATAAACCTCAATCTAAGTTGAGAGACATGTTGAAGTTATTAGAAAAATCAAAATAAACTTCGTCAGGGATTGCGTTGTTTTGCCTTGCTGTAATAAATGTCATTATCTCAACTGGAAGATGACATGCTTTTGTCATTCCCATGTAAAAAATGGACTCAACATCGTCATCTCCACACATCGTACAAGATTGATAGTGTGTAATGTCGCACGATATGAAGATCGGTAACCTGTAACGTAAGTCTACTTCATAGTCGTCCAATGTTGCACAATTGAATTCCTTGAGGATTGCTTGCTTGAGTTGGGACAATGTCATGGTATTTGTTATGGTCGCCCATGTCGTGTTGGAGCTAATGAATTTATCGGAATAGTTATCTTCAACATAGATGTTGTTATTGAAGTACACCAACACAGTGAATGCTGTAGATGTCATTGGGGGGTAGGAGTTTGCACTGACTTGATTAGATTGATGAATGAATTGATGAAATACATTATTTATAGCCTAAATGGCTCAGTGTGGGTAACAACAATGACAATTTTTGTTTGTTTATGCTAATGGTTTAGATTCAAAGTAGACTAATCGAACGCACAAGATTTAGATCCACTTTGCAGAACAACCTTGAATTTTTTTCATAGTGGTTTTTGATGTAGTAATTTTCCCTATGTGTTGCAGCTTTAATTATTTGGCATGTTATGTCAGGTTAAAATTAAAAGCACTGGACCTTATGAGTGGTAGGCTTTAGTCAATGTCATCACGTGATACCAACATCACATGCATAGTTAATATACACACTGCACGATGAATGTCAATTAGGCTTTATCCCACTTTACTTTGTCACGTGAACCCACTTTAATACAGGTCAAGATTTTTTTTTTGACTATCAAGTAACCAATCCGCTTATAAATTATTAGGTCGTTCAGTTCATAACCATAGCTACTTATTACCAAAACAAGGATGGTGATCCATCACGAGAATAACATTCACAATAGTTTTCTTGTTGCTGTTAACTATGAAGGTCGCATTAATTGTGTTTTCTATGTGTCTACTACTATGAATTTACAGATGTTGAAAGAAGAAATTGCAAGCTATCGTTGTTGCAGTCAGGGAAGAAGAGTCAAAGATGTATGGTTTCACAAGCCCGTGTTAGGAGAAGGGGACTAGTATGAAACAATTAAGCTCCTCACGGATGATGATGTTCACGACATGGTTGCCTTCTTCCTTCCACTCCCACATGATCTCCCAATGAAGCTTTTAGTTGACCTTACATCCTCCTGAAAGTGACAACATGGATGCAATAAACTCAACTGCAAGCAATAATATCGATGACTAAAGCTTAGTTCTTTATGTGTTTAGGGAAGTCTGAATAGTGTGTTTAGTAATATTTATGATCAGTACTTAATTTCCATTAACGACTTTAGTGTGTTCAATGTAACAAAGTATTTGTGTTTACTTGAACTTTTTTTTAAGTACTAAGTGCCTATTTTTCGATGACATTATGTATGGATTAATATTTGTTGTCGTATCTGAAACTTATGTCATTGGTTTAATAGTGTCTTCTTTGCATGGTGTACATGAAAAAAAGTCTCCTAAGTTAATTATGACTTATGTGGGGAGTTGTGATGGTAGAAATGGGGAGTTATGTTGGATATTTTGGTCATCAGTTGCAGTACTTTAAAAAAAGAAAAAATTAAATGTCACCACCAAAAGTTCACCCTATTTTTTTTTTAAATATGCATGTTTGATGGTGGATATTCAGTGTTTAGGTTAGGAAAATTGTATGATGGAAAATGTGTGTCAGTGACTACATTGTGTGATCAAAATGATATTTTAATTTTTTTTAACCACCTGCAAGTGCAATTCATAATTTGGAACACTGCTCCCCACATATTAATTCTTGACTCCCCACTTACGAATGACTTGAGGATTTAGACAATTGTTAAGTAAGACAAGCACCCACGACAGATAACGAAAATTATATGATGGAAAATTTGTTTAAGAGACTGAATTGTGTGATCACAATATCATATTAAATTTTTTTAAAATATGCACGTGCAGTCCAGAATTTACAATGGTACTTCCCACATATTAATTCTTTACTCCCCACTTATGGATAAGTTGAAGATTTTGACAATTTTGAAGCACCAGAAACACGTTTGATGGTGGATATTCAGTTTTTAGGTTATGTGGAAATTGTATGAAGGAAAATGTGTGTCAATACCTACATTGTGTGATGACAATACGATATTTCAAATTTTTAAAAAGATGCAGTCCATAATCTACAACACTATTCCCCACATATTAATGCTTAACTTCCCATGTATGGATGAGTTGAGGATTTTGACAATTTTTAAGTAAGACAAGAACCCATGTTAGTGAATGGAAATTGTAGGATGAAAAATTTATGTAACTGACTGAATTGTGTGATTGTAATACCATTTTTATTTATTTTTAAAAATCTGCAACCTCAGAACATAATTTCGAACTTCACTCCCCACATATTAATGGTTAACTCCCCACTTACGGATGACTTGCAAATTTTGATAATTTTAAATATTCAGTGTTTTGGTCATGGAATTTGGAAGACAAAATTTGAGTAATTAACTGTATTGCGTGATCACAATTCGATTATTGAATTTTTTAAAAAGCTGTAACCTTGGAACATAATTTTCAACTTCACTCCCCACATATTAATGGTTGACTCCCCACTTACGGATGACTCCCCACATAATTTTCAACCTTTATGTTCAATGTCATCCAAATAAAACTTTTGCATGTTCAAATTTTGGGTCCTCTATTCCAAAAAATTAAACAGACAAAAATATTTATCCCATCATTAAGACCACAAATAAAATTGTCAAAAACATTCACTTTACTTCATTATCCACCCTTTTTTGCAACTGGGGAACTATTGTCTAGTTAATTTATCTTTTCATGAATAAAATTTATTGGTATTCACGAATTTTTTTATCTTTGAACCCGAATTCTGAAAAGATGTGTGCACCGTGTAGTCACCTTCATACAAGCTTTAGTCACCATCATGCTGTGCAAATAACATGTAAGATTAAGTCTGAAAAGGTCTTTGCACATGACAGATTGTCAGATTCACATTAATGACCATTGACATGACAATGCACCAACCTCAATCTAAGGGATGTCATTCCTTTGAATAATCCAACGGCTAAGTTTTCCCTCATGAAGTCTTGCATTGTCTATAAATGTTTAATGTTGTTGTTCTCAATTTTTACTATCAACAAAAACCTACAAAGAGTGAAAAAAAATGTTGTTATGGAGACAACAAGAGCATAGGGCTACATACATTTCTTCTCGAGTATGTCAACTTTATTTCTTATCAACACACCTAATTTTTTATGTAATCACATCTTTTACTTCTTTGTTTAGGACACGGAAGGGAGCATTGTGTCGTCTTACTGTCACTCCATGCCTGAACCACATCCAAGTATTGTGCCTATAATACAAGAAGCAGGGTTTGGCGGTGTGGCTAAATTGCGACATCTAAAGGTTGACCATGATTTAGTGACTGCCTTGGTAGAAAGGTGGAGGCCTGAAACACACACATTTCATTTTCCAACTGGAGAATGCTCCATAACCTTGCAAGATGTCTCACTTCAATTGGGTCTTCCTGTCGATGAACCCCCTATCATTGGTCCAACTATGTTGGATTAGAACGAGATGTGTGATACCTTATTAGGTATAACAACGGTTAAAGGAGAATTGATTGTCGGTTCTATGATCAAACTAAAATAGTTAAGGGATAATTTGTTGCCTATAGATGACAATTCCAGTATTGAGGTCATTGATGCACATGCTAGAGCTTATATATTAGGACTTATTGGAGGGGTTTTAATGCCCGATAAGACTGGGAATAAAGTACATTTAATGTACTTGAACTATTTGACTAATCTTCGAAGAACCAAGAGATATAGTTGGGGATCAGCGTGTTTGGCTGTCTTGTATAGGGAGATGTGCAGAGCAATAGATGCACATGCGAGGACTATGAGTGGATGTGCTTCGTTGTTACAATCATGGGCATGGTTTCGGATGCCCTTTATTGCACCCATTTCAAGAGTTCCACCAACTTTCCCGCTAGTTTGCCAATGGAGCGGTGGTCGAGTAATGAACTACAGAAATGTCTCCCACAATGATTTAGTTGGATATCGGGCAAGGATAGATCACATGCAACAAAATCAGGTAACATTTACCATTTCTATATCGATAAATGGTTCTAAATGAATGACTAACATTTTCAATTATTATTGTAGTTTATTTGGGTTCCTTATTAGGGTTTGGGCTCTATTATTGATGTTGAAGCATATCGGGACCAAGCAATATGGACGTCATGCACAACTTTAATTTGTTTTGCCATTGTGGAGTGGCACCAATCAGACAGGGTGAAGTTACAATTTCGGCTATCACAAGAGATCCCCGAGGAACCCAACAACCTCGATCATCTACATAAATTAGACATGAGGGGGAGACAAGATGAGAACTGGGTTACTAGACATGGGCAATGGATAGAGGTTTGGAATAACCAGCGTGACCTATCGTTGAATGGATTACCGATGCTTGGGCCATTTCAACACACAATTGAGTACATGTCATGGTACATTTCAAACTCATTTTTGTATTTGTCAGTTCCACAAATATTAAATGATCCTAGAATGCATTGTGCATCGACATTGGCAAATGTCCCACCACCACGACAAACTAGGCATGACTTCAACACTCCACCTCTACCACCAGGTATGGATGGAGCAAGGAATTCAATTTCTTCAAATTCAGAACTAGGCATACAAAGTATGTTTGCAACTTATGATGAAACACCACCTTCTGCACAACCCTGGTTGCATACATATCCCCAAAGTCCAAATTTCATAGAAGGATTGGATCAGCCTCAACAAGACTCAGTTTACTACGTCCACAATCCATATGCAGAAGCATCATCATCTGCTGCACATGATGGTCATCAACCTGAGGAGGAACACGAACCACAACCTTCACACGTAGAATAACCTATACCTGAAGTGCATAGGAGGAACCCCACCAGAAACAAGCGTCGACCACGGTGTGGAACTGGACACCACTATGGTGATTAAAAGGGCAAAGATGTACTTTAATATTTTATTACATATGAAATAGGTCGTGTTTATGTGTTTGTAAGAGTTTATCGTGTTTAACAAAATTTTGAAGATTAGTAATGGAAAAACTTAATCATTCCAAATGCTTTGTTGCTAAATAGCGAACAACAATTTGCTTTAGATAAACTCAACAAATTCAATGATCTTAAAGACCAATGTTAAAACATACAAAAAAAAAAACTAAATAGGTACAAAGTTGTCACACTTCTCAACTTTATTATATTACTCTTCTAAAAGGTAATACATACTTCAATTGGGATAACGTGCCAATTTAGAAATTTACTCTCACCACTGTAAAAGCTGTCGCATCTTTGAAAGAAATGGCCTCACTTGCACCTTGTAATTATGACAAGACTTGTCAACTTTATTGGGAGGTGCCAAAGCTGATTTATTATATCACTATTGTAAAAGATGACAAATACTTCAATTAGGATAACGTGCCAATTAAGAAACTTAATTTGACCACTGTAAAAGCTGATGCATATTTGAAATAAATGGCCTCACTTGCACCTTCTAATTATGACAAAAATTGTCAACTTTATTGGGATGTGCCAAGGTTGATATTTAATTCAGAAATTTATTCTCACCCTGCAATTTGGACAAGACTTGTCAATGCTATCGGGATAGTGTGCGAATAAAGATACATAATTTGACCACTTGAAAAGCTGACAGATATTTCAACACATGTGCACTTTATTGGGATACCAAGTCATGTAAGTCTTATTTGAATCCATAGCAAGACTGATAACTACTTGCCTTATAAATATATTTTATATTTATTTATGTCAATTATGGTACTTATAATATCTTTCATTAAATTAATATAATTTTTGTTGAATTATACTTTATAAATTTCAATTCAAATACACAAATATTACTAAAACAAAATTTCAAGTTACAAGAAAACAAGAAAAATAATTAATTTCAATCAAATTTTTAGTCCTTTATTTATTAGAATATTTGAAAAATACAAATTATAACTTTATATTTAAACGTAATACCTACTATAAATTCTAATAATAAATTTAACATTATTTATTTGAATAAAAAAATATAAATTTTATCAATAAAAATCTTATAAAGAAATCAAAGTATAAAAATATAAAGAAAAAGTAAATTCGTACTTCCACCATATTTTTTAATTTTAAATATTTAATAAACATAATATATATATATATATATATATATAAATAATACCATCTCAAACATTATACATTAATTGTTTTTAGTTCAGTTACCTCTATTATAATTCATAATTTTTTTTCCAAAATCACCATTATAAAAAAAAGTTAATCAACAAAGTAAAAAAATTAAATTAAATTGACTTTTATATTTTCAAATTACACATAAAATAACTTACTACACAATACAAAATCTATTTTTAAATCAACAAATTTAAAAAGAAAAAAATATTATTTAATATTATTTTTCTTTCAAATAATATCTAAAATAACTAAAAATACAATACTATATCTATTTCTCAAAATATATATATTTAACCTTTAATGTAAATTTTTTACAAAAAATAAATTTCATATCTATTTTATTAAAAAAAATTAAAAAATTAAAAAATTAATTCTAATTTATTTAAAAAAAAACCAAGTTTAGAATTTGAATCCCTAGGGACCGAATTCTGACTTGGAATAAAAAAATAAATTAAACATAACAAGTTGGGATTCGGCGGCTCCCGGAAGATTGAATTCCCAACTAAGATAAAAAGTGTGTCATCCATGTAAAATTGAAGCACAGTGTGCTATTTATGTAAAAAAAAAAGTAAATAGTGCTATCTGGGAAAAAAATCAAATTATAATTATATACAATTCAAATTAGAATATCAAATAAAATTTGAGGAGAACCAAAACATTTATTAAATTTGCAAAAAAAAATTATTAAATTTGCAAACGTTAATCGAACCTAGTTGAAAAAATTTAAAAATATTTTTTAAAAAATATATAAAATAAAATCAAATATTTAAATTAAAATATATTTTAAATGTCTCTTTACTTCAAAATTTTTATATAATTATAGTGACAATATTTTAGTATGATTGATAATGAGTTAGAAAATAAAAAATAATTCTATAAAATATATCAAAATAGTATTCTACATGATAAAAATAAACAAAAAAAATATTAAAAATTATCAAATGTGTGTTTTAGAAACAATTTGAGAGACTATTAAATGAAATCGCATAAAGGAAAACAAACGTATAACTAAGAGTTTGGTAAGATGAAAAATATTTTAGAGATCTAAAAAAACTTTTTAAATATCAACATAGTCAATAATTGAGAAAGACAAATATTTTTTTAGCGAAACAAAAAATTTCTTCATATGAAACAAAAATTAATAGTAATAGAGAAAAAAGAATAATTTTTTTATATTATATAGTAAATAAGGTTTATGCTATTAAACACTTTAATTGAAAGTGTTAAAGATTCTCATGTGAAAGAAAAATAATAAGTAAAAAATTCAAATGTTAGACATAAAAAATATTTAATTAATATACATCATTTGAACATAATTGCATAAAGGTCATGATAAGATGAAAAATATATTGAAGATTCATGATAAACCAAATAATTAGAAAAAGAAATAGAAAGTGCGTACTAATATATATATATATATA
>Ga0214543_1011567_pt1 | contig 12291 bp, 11 predicted proteins | sample CNSS2metaG_FD_160094 | JGI IMG/M metagenome (GOLD analysis project Ga0214543, IMG submission 160094) | Root nodule microbial communities from cowpea collected in UCLA plant growth center, Los Angeles, California, USA - CNSS2 | ecosystem: Host-associated > Plants > Roots > Nodule | place: USA...
TGATCTATAAATAAAAATATATATATATATATATATATATATATATATATATATATATATATATATATATATATCACTTTTGGTGTTTCTGATATTCAACGTCTATTCTGATACTTCAAAGGGCGTTGATGACTCCAAACCACAGTTATCATCACCATCACCATGAGAACGTTATGCATACATTGGATTGCCAATATTTAAATTAAATTGCACATCAGAACCTACTTCACCGTTAGATATGGTGAATCTATGGTTTAATTTGCATGAATTATTCACTGTTATAAAAAGTAATTTACCTGTAAAATTTTAAAGCATCTCTCCTCAATTTTAGAAGGAGCTATTTAGAATAACTATTTTATATTCTAAAATGAATAAAAAGATGTCCCAAAAGGTTTGTATGGGTACAAGAAGAAACATCTTTAGAAAGTCAACAAATTTATATGACTAATTATAATTCAATGAATATATAAAAATAATTTATAATGCATAAACTATTTTATGTTTCAAATGCCTTACACACCCAACCATAGTACTTTAATACTCTTCTTAACACTAAACTTTTTCTTAATAAATTAACGTATTTGTAAGAATATGAGTTCATGATTTGCAGTCGCTGATGATTTAGCACATCTCATGAACTCTGAGAATTGTGCCGTGAAGATTTATACCAATGTACATTATGAATAAGAGGAATGATATCAATAGTGCTTTTGAAAGTGAGATTAATCACTAAAACCAATTGGTTACTCATCTAACATATGAGGGAGGAAACATTCAGGAACAATTGCAGTTGCTTGAATCCAGAATATGCTACCCTGTCATGGAATGACCCTCCTTCTGTGATGAAGATTGACATTAGTAATTGCATAAACCTAAAGAGTTAGGTATGTTTGTCAAATTCTTGTTTCTTTTTTGGTAATATCCAAAACCTCCAATCTTTTATTCTTAACGGTTTAAAAAGTTTAAAAAGGAAGATGTTGATTTAGCACTACTTGAAAACCTGGAGTCTATAACTATTTTGAGTTGTTATTCGATGAAGGAGATATTTGCAGTGCATAACAATGGTAATGACAATAGTTTCAACATTACTCTCTCCAAGTTGATCACTTTTCAATTTTTAAAAAAAAAAAAAAAAACTATTTAACACTAGCCGAGATTCGAACTCTCATTCACTCAATTCAAAACCAACAAGCCATTACAATGGTCAATGGGTATCCTTATGTGATGCTCTGTCATCAAATGGTCCTTCTCCTTTTAAGGAAATTGACATTAATCATTGCACAAAACTGAAGAGTTTGTTCTATTTATCATGTTCTTTATGTGCTGATATCAGCCCTCAATATTTGACACTTTCTCATTTGGGAAGTTTAACTGTCATCTGCAAGGAAGACATTGCTAATTTAATGCAACCTTTGCATTCGATAAGCATGTTCTCGTATCTCAAAACCTTTTCTATTAGTGAATGTCACAAAATAAAGACGTTGATGACATCAAACTTAGTGCCACAACTTCAAAATGTGGAGTCCATAATTGTAGAATTTTGCAATTCAATAGAACAGATATTTGCAATGACTTATGGTGATAGTAACAAAATTACACTTCCTAAATTGGCCAACTTGGAAGTAAAATCTTTACCACAATTGAAAGCTATCGATGGTTGTCCCAATTTGTGTAAACCCATAATAGAATGTGTGGATTGATTGTGTTGATTCAAATAATGTTTAGTTTTTATATTCATTATTCTTGTAAAGAGAAAAGAAATTCATGATTTACATTTTGAAAAAAGTACGATGGCTTTACCAATAGGTTTGTGGAAGAATATATATTTTGAACAACCTCCAATTACCATCGCTAAACAAAAACTACCATCGATCACCACTACAACCACCAACCACCAACCACCACAAATACACCCACAAGAGTAATATGGGTATTTTCAAAATTATGGGATGCACGAAGAAAAAAACAAGGAGGTGCAGAAAGATGCTTCCTTTTGCTGCAGACAAAGTATAAGATGTCCTGTATTACAAACGAAATCTATAAAGAAAGCCCATACCACGGGAATTGTAAAGGGTCTTGCAAGTTACTTCATGTTGCAATCGTAAGTGATTATTCAAATTAGCAAGATATATATGTTTCCATCACATTCAAAGTAAAATCTTTGGTGTTTTTTTATTTTCAACGTTTATGACTCCAAACCACAGTTATCACCACCATATGAGAACCTTAAGCATGCATTGGATTACCAATATCTATATTGCATATCACAAACCCAATTCACCCTTATAAAAAGGAACTTACCTGCAAAATTAATTTAGAGCATCTCTAGTCAATTTTAGAATGAGCTACTTCTATGCATTGAATTGCCAACATCTATATTGCATATCACAACCTACTTCACCCTTATGTATTGCAAATCTAGCTTAATTTCCATGAATTATTCACCGTTATATATAAAAAGGAATTTATCTGTAAATTTTTTTAGCATCTCTCGTCAATTTTACAATGGACTACTTAGAATAAATATTTTATATTCTAAAATGAATGAAAGATGTCCCAAAAGATTATAAAGTACAAGAAGAAACATCTCTAGAAAGTCAACAAATTTATACGACTAATTCTAATCGAATGAGTGTAAAAAAATCATTGATGATGCATAAAACTATATATTTTGTTTCAACTGCCTTAGCTTGATTTATCTAGGCACTCAACCATAATACTTAAATACTCTTCTTAATGAATTAACATATTTGTATCAAATTAAAACAATGCAATTTTTAGAAAATAAAGAAATGGTCAAAGTCCAAGAGTTGCACGAGCTGATTTAGCACACCTCATGAGCTCCGTGTATTATGTGTATATTATGCAGCAAAAACTTATATAATAACTATAATAAAAGATTGCCTTTTCTAAACTCTGGGAGATGTATCGAATAAAACATTGCCTTTCTTTATAGTCGCTATTTTACCGTTCTGCATGTTGAAATAAGTATTTTATTTTATTTTTTTAAAAAAAGAGTATGTATAGCACTTTTGAACTACGTCAATGTTTTGAATTTTTTAATTTTTTATGAACGTACCTGGTAACTTCACCTATCTAGGTTTTGCTGACAGAATAGCAAACTAATAAAATAAACTGAGAATACGTTCTTTACATCATTTATAAAGGAAGACTTATGAGACACGCTACTTTGCGTATCAGGAAATTTCGAGGCAACGGTCTACCTGAACCGAGTCCAACCCTTTAACAGCCTATATAATAAATAATACCACATACTGAATTCAACACCTACTGCAACGTATCTTCCATTTTTGCTCTTTGTTGCTCAGATCATTCCTAAATTTTGAAACAAAATTTTATATATTAAAAGAGTACATTGCAGCATTCAGTAATCAAACCACCTCGAAGAAGAGCTTTATTCGGTAATTCCGTCTTTTTCTGTCTGATTTTCCAATGAAAATTATTGCTCCATGATCCATTTTTGTACTGGTTTTACTTTACCTTATTTCTATAATTTTGCATTTCATGATACTTGGGTACTCAGTTGTAAATCAAAGTTAACGGGTGCTGTGAATGATTGCTTAGACACTTCTTACCTGTTTGAATGAAATTTAAACTAATTTAACACCTTACAAAGAGATATCCCTTCAACACCCAACTTTAGATGCATTTTCTTTCACTCTTGCTCCTTGTTTCCCAAATTACTCCAAAATTTTGAAACGAGATTTGTTATATTAGAAGAGTGTAGGTTGCTGTATTGTATTCAGTAATCAAACACCTGGAAGGAGGTATTTATTCGGTAATTCCCTTCTCTTCTCTGATATTCCAATGAAAATTATTGCCCTCGTTTTATTTTATACTTAAACGCTTCTTACCTGTTTGAATCGAATTTAAACTAAATTAATTCCTTATAAATAGATTCACCTGCAGAATAACTATGTCCTCTAAGGAGAGACTTGAATCTGACGAATCTGACACATCTTAAATCCAGAACTTTTAGACATTAGATTTATGGATTTTGTTTCTTATCTATCGCTCATCTCCCTCATATCCACTCATTATGGGATTATACACTTGAGCATGCTTGAAATGTGAATTGAAAAATCATGTTATTATGCCCAAAGCAGAACGCACTACTGTTTTTGCAGTTGATGACACATTCATTAAAGCCTCTGTCAGTGGCCTTAAACCTGTTTGAGTGGTGAAAATGAGATTTGATTAAGAAACGTGATCCCACTTTCCAACTGTGGATGAAATGAATATTAATTATATTTCATTGTGTGGATATAGGAAATATAGTAATAATGGGTAGACCAAAACATGATCGCTACTGGAATGAAGTTGATAAAGAAAAGGATGGTAAATTGAAGTGTAAGAAATGCGGACATAAATTTAAAGGAGGAGTTTCAAGAATAGAAGCACATATTAAAGGAACAGGAGGAATTCGTAAATGCTCCCCTCCCCTTAATGATACAACATCTTCACATCATTCCGAACAACACATGAATGTTATCGATACATCACCAGGTACAACTATTTTTCATTTCTCACTCACCCACTCTTTCTTTTGTATCCTATTTAAATCTTCAATTTTTTTATTGTATTGTAACTTTTCCAAAGGTTATTTATAAATGTTTTTACTTTATCCATCGACAGCAATATATAAAATAATCTCAAAGAGGAAAAAAAATGTAAAAAAAAAAGAAAATCCTTTAAGCATTTCAACACAATAAAACTTGGTTCCTATACAATTTTTAGTGTCACTTTATACAGTCATTTTTTTTAATACAAATTAATTAAATAAAATGATATTATTTATGTTATATTTTTATATATCACTATTTTTTCTTGATGACACATTAACTATTTCAGCCCATTTTTTTATCTTTTCAATATTAAATAATTTACTATTAAAAATTTTAAATATATTTTTTCGTTCGTAGAAGTGTTTAATATAATTTAGATCTTTTCTAAAAGATGACCATATCATTTTTTAAGAAAAAAAAATAGTCACTCGAGTTTGTATATAATACATATACATATATAGTCATATTTAATATTTTTAATTATCTTATGGCTTAAAAGTGGGTGAAAGGATCGAGGAGATGACTGATACCGTTGGTCGTTCAATTAACCATGGAAGAGTTATACAGTCATCATCATTAGAAGGTATGCAACTTTTGTTACAGATTTATCTTGTTTATTTCCTTCTTCTCATCTTGTGTTTGTATTTTTTTTTTAAGGTGAGACAACATAGTTTGATTTGTATTTTTCAATCATCAATCCCGTTGTTTGTGTTAGAGATTATATGTCTTGTCAAACATACCTACCTTAATTACTAGCTTTAGTTTTCTTGATTTTAGTGGAAGTTTGAGAAATGAAGAGATTTTCTTTTTATGTACATAGCTTATTGGAATGAAGTGGTTGAAGGTGATCAAGGGATGGTAGAAATGGTTGGTGGTGCAGCTAACCCTGCAAACAGTCCATCATTAACCCATTTATTAGAAGGTACGCATCTCTAGTTACCATTTTTCTTCTTTTTCTCACCCAAGTGCGTTTATTTAATGTTTTTTTTCTTTTCAATATTCAATTTTATTATTTCCCAAGTAAAGATTTTCGTGTTTTAACGTCATTATGTATTTTAAATAAACAACATTTTTTTTTGTATTTCTTTTGTATTTCTTACTGTGAGCATGATATACATACATACACACACATATATATATATATATATATATATATATATATATATATATATATATATATATATATATTGGAATTGTAAAGCATTCCCATTTGAGAATAATTGCTTTCTTTTTTAAAATTATCATGTCTAATTAAGTTTTTTATTACTCAAAAATTTAAATTTCTCTATTAGTTCCTATAACTTTTTTTTCTTACCAATTCTAAACTTTTCTTTATTTTATATCAATAGTATAGTAGCCTTTCTCATAGGCTAGTTTTTGCTTATTTAAAGTATTTCGTGATGTAATATTGATAAATAAAATTCAACAAATGACTACCATTAATTAGTAAAAAACAAAAAACTAAAATAAATATATATTCACTAAAAGCATAAAATTTAATAATTTTAACTAAATATTGTCAATTACAAAATATATATTTTAAACAATTATTTTGATGTCATTTATTATAAATCGATTAAAAAAATTGATTTCTTTTCAGAAACTCCTTATTTAAATCCTCTAAAGACCGATTTGGCTTCTAGTATATTAATTTCTGATTTAATATTAATGAAAGGAAAAGTTAGCAAATAAAATACTGTTTAACGAGAGCTTTAAAGATGTATTTGTATTTTTTTTTCTTTCTTTGTTTTAATATATCAGAACTCTTGAATGAAGTAAGCTTCACCAAAACAATAAAACAGGTCATGAAGCAGAAAATGGTCATGGTGTTTGGACTACTTTAGAAAGTAACTGTGATGAGTTGATATCCGATCTAACAAGTAAGGAAGAGGACATTCAAGGACAATTACAATTGATGGAGTCACGTGGCAAGGAGCGCAACAGAAACGTTGATTGGTGGTTGAAAGAACTACAGAACATGAAACAAAGAGCTATCAATGTGAAAAAGACACTGAATGAGTTTAGCTGCTCTAACTTCAATGTGCAACAAGGACAGATGTATTTAGTTAAAGAATTACGAAATGAAATACAAGATTTGATTAAAGAGATGGAAGCGCATATGGAAGAAAAGCCATTGGTGCTGTCAAATGAATTTGTTGGCCGGCAATTTGAGGAAAATGTTAAGACGATGTGGAATCTTGTGCGAGAGGATAAAGTTTTCATCATTGGCATACATGGAATGGGGGGAGTGGGAAAAACATTCCTAGCAACTTACATGGAAAGTGAGATAAAGAGAACCAAAACTTTCAAAGATGTCGTATGGGTAACTGTTTCCCATGATTTCACCATTTTCAAATTGCAACAACACATTGCAGAAATATTAAAAATAAAGCTTTATGGAGATGATGAGAGGGAAAGAGCAGTGATTTTGGCGTCAGAGTGGGAAAAAAGAGAAAGTATAGTACTTATTTTGGATGATGTTTGGAAATATATTGATATGGAAAAGGTCGGAATTCCTCTTAGAATAAAGGGTAATAAATTGATCATCACAAGTCGTTTGAGACATGTTTGCCAACAAATGGATTGCCTTCCAAGTAATATGATAAGAGTGAGACCTTTCAATTATGGTAATATTTTTGATGATGATGATGATGATTTGGAGTTATTTTTGTTAAAACTTGGAGACCATGGGACACTTTCAACACTTCCCTCTCAAGTTTTGGATATTGCAAGATCTATGGTAGGGAAATGTGATGGTTTACCACTTGGAATCAGTGTAATGGCTCGAACCATGAAAGGGGAAACTAGAATACACTGGTGGAGACATGCCCTCAATAAACTTGACAAATTGGAAATGGGAGTGGAGATGCAGGAAGAAGTCTTAACTGTACTGAGACGTAGCTATGATAATTTAACTGAAAAGGATGTGCAAAAATGTTTCTTGTATAGTGCATTGCTACCAAATCCTGTAAGAAGAGATCTTTTGATTATGAATCGTGTTGATATGGTACTGTTAAATGGAAAGAGGAGGTTGGAGGAAATATTTGACGAAGCAAATGTCATAGTGGATAAACTCATAAATCATTCTTTATTGTTGGGGGATGGTCCGTTCGTAATAATGCATGCTCTGATGAGGAAAATGGCCTTGAATATCATCAAAGAGAGTGGCAGTAACTTGATGGTAAAATGTGATGAAAGTATGGAAAAGATACCTGACATTGAGGAATGGACAATTGATTTAGAAGTAGTTTCTCTGGTTAACAATGACATACAAGAAATTCCGGATGGCACATCTCCTAATTGTCCACGTTTGTCTACCTTGCTTTTATTTGACAATAAAATTAGACATATTCCAGAGTGTTTTTTCATGCACATGAATGCTCTAACCACACTTGATTTATCAAGAAATCGTTGGTTGAGACGTTTGCCTCATTCGTTGTCTAACTTGAGGACTCTCACTTCTTTAATGCTCAATGGTTGTTCAAAACTGGAATATATACCTCCACTGGGAGAGTTACAATCATTGTTAAGATTGGAGATTTCAGGTTGTTTGATCCAAGTACCACCGGAAGGTTTGGAAAATTTAATAAACTTGAAATGGCTAGATATGTCCAACAATGTCCTGTTGGAGTTGGTACCAGAAAGTTTTCTCCCTAGTTTGACCAATATTCAATATCTACATATTTATTACTGTTCAGGTATAAAAGTAGAAGATATAGAGGGGATGAATTTCCTTGAATGTTTTGAAGGAGCATTTGTCGATCGAGAGAACCTCAATCGTTATGTGCAACAAACACTGAATAGTGATTATGGACCTCAAACTTATTCTATTCATTATCAGGATTGGAGTCACGAAGGGCATTGGGAGAAATTTTGTTATTGGGAGCCTCTTTACGAATTTAAGTGTCGAACTATGTACATCAAAGATTGTGAAGAATTGTCATATGTCCTCCCGAGAGACCTCGTGAAGTTATCTGTAAAAGACAATGGCCAATGGGTATGTTTATGTGCTGCTCTGTCATCAGATGGTCCCTCTTCTTTGAAGGAAATTAACATTGAGGATTGCACAAAACTGAAGAGCTTGTTTTGTTTATCTTGTTCCTTATGCGCTAATATCCAAAGCCTTCAATCTTTGACACTTTCTCATCTGGAAAGTTTAATTACCATATGCGACGAAGATAATTGCCTTCCGAGATACATGTTCTCTCAACTCAAACACTTTCGTATTAGCAACTGTCATGGAATAAAGACATTAGTGACATCAAACTTAGTGTCACACCTTCAAAACCTGGAGTCTATAATTGTGTCAAACTGTGATTCAATGGAACAGATATTTGCGGTGACTTTTGGTGACAATGATAGTATCAAAATTACACTCCCTAAGTTCACCATTTTGACAGTAGAATATTTACCACAAATAAAGACAGTGTCCGAGAGAATTTTAGTATGTAAGTATGGGCTTAGATTGGACATCACTGATTGTCCCAAATTATGTGATCCCAGAATAGAATACTTGGCTCTATGATTTGACTGTGTTGATTAGATGATAAGACGCTTAGTCTTTATGTTCATTATTCTTGAATAGACAAATTAAAATCATTATTTACTTCTTGAAAAATATGAGGTTTACTAATATGTTTGTGCAAGAACATATATGTGTATCAACTCCATATAAAATAACGTTTTCTTTACAAAAGATGATAATTCTTGAAAAAAAATAAAGAGTATATTAATATACTTTTGATCATCCTAAGTGTTATGCAACATTTTGAAACATTGTTGCACAAAATTGAGATCTCCATCAGAATACTATCGCTCAATTAATGAAAGAAAATGGATGTATGTGAAGGATATTCATAGAAAATCATTTTACAATTGATTTTTGGTCACTACCAGGAAATTAAGTATGAAGTTTGAAGTTCAAAAGAAAAAGAAGATTAATAACTTATTTAGTTTCTTTTCCGTAATAATAGCTCTTAAGTTTTTTTCTTTTTAAGATTTTTCTTTCAACAGTATTGATAGTTTAATTATAAGAATACAATACAATACTACTTTTGCAAGTTAGCTGCATGTTGCAATCAACGGTGATTATTCAAAAGTTACAAGACTTGGCCCTTCTAATGCATAAACTATTTTATGTTTCAAATGCCTTACACACCCAACCATAATACTTTAATACTCTTCTTAACACTCAACTTTTTCTGAATAAATTAACGTATTTATAAGAATTAAAATAGTACAATTTTTTCCAGACAAATAAATTGATCTAAAGAAATGTTGATATGCATTGGCTGATAATTTAGCACATCTCATGAACTCTGAGAATTGTGCAATGAAGATTTATACCAATATACATTGTGAATGAGAGCAATGATAACAATAGTGCTTTTGAAAGTGAGATTAATCACTAAAACCAATGATAACAATAGTGCTTTTGAAAGTGAGATTAATCACTAAAACCAATGATAACATATGAGGGAGGAAACATTTAGGAACAATTGCAGTTGCTAGAATCCCGAATGTGCTACCCTGTCATGGAATGGCGCTCCTTCTCTGATGAAGATTGACATTAGTAATTGCATAAACCTAAAGAGTTGGGTATGTTTGTCAAATTCTTATTTCTTTTGTAGTAATATCCAAAACCTCCAATCTTTTGTTGATTTAGCACAATCTTTGTTACCAATCTTTGTCACCGAGGAGCGTGTTCTTTCATCTCAAGAAATTTTGTATCAAGGAATGCCATAAAACAGAAACGTTGCTGACACCAGGGTTAGTGCCACTTCTTGAAAACCTGGAGTCTATAACTGTTTTGAGTTGTCATTCGATGAAGGAGATATTTGCAGTGCATAACAATGGTAATGACAATAGTTTCAACATTACTCTCTCCAAGTTGATCACTTTTCAATTATTTCATTTTACCACGATTGAAGATAGTGTCACTAATCTTAGTCAGTGTCTGAGAATACGTTGGAGATTCTTGATTCCCCAATTTAGAGAGGTTCCCCAAAATACAACTGAAAATAGTCTAAAGTTAATTTTTGTGCCACAACCATTGACTTCAAACTATTTATAAATCCAAGTATATTTTCTGACAACACTTAGAATATGAATATTAATCGAGTTTAGCATGGTTTTGGGAAAATCCCAGATTTCTCTCTCAGCAGTAAACCCCAAAAATCTCCACATGCTTAACCTACTCATCCCCTTGCACGAAAATCAGTTCATCAAAGATCGTTCGAACTCTCATACACCCTATTTGCCGCCAAGCAACATGCAAAATAAAATAAATAATTAAAACATCACAATAATGATGTGGACCTCAAACTTATTTAATCCATTATCTGGATTGGAAGCACAATGAGCGTAGGATGCCTCTTTGGAGTCGTGAATCTCGTCTTTCCACATTTAACTGTCGAACAATGTCCTTTAGAGATTGCAAATAATTGTCACATGCCCTCCCCCAATAGACCTTCTAAAATTATTACTTGGGTATGCTTATGTGATGCTCTGTCATCAAATGATTGTTCTCCTTTGCAGGATATTTGCATTCATGATTGGACAAAATTGGCCATCTTGTTTTGTTCATCTTGTTCCTTTTGTACGAATATCCGAAACCTTTAATCTTTGGAACTTGATTATTTGGAAAGTTTAAGCACCATTTGCAAGGGGTTGCCTCTAAGAGCCATGTTCTCTCATCTCAAATCCTTGTATGTCAACGAATGCCATAGAATAAAGATTTTGCTGACATCAAGGTTAGTGCGACAACTTCAAAATTTGGAGTCTATAACTGTATCACATTGTCATTCAATGAAACAAATATTTGCACTGGTTGATGATGAGGATATGAATAAAAGTGAAGAAGATGAGGATGAGTATGAAGATGGTAAAGATAAAGATGAAGATGAAGATGATGAAGGTGAAGATGATGATGGTAGCCAAATTAGACTTCGTAAGTTGACATGTTTGAAAGTAATATGTTTATTTAATTTGTAAATATGGATTTGAACCCTTCATAGTTGATTGTCCCAATTTATGTGAACCCAGAATAGAATAGGTGGCTCCATGATTGTCCCAAATGATGTGAACCCAGAATATATACTTTGAAATTGTTTGATGCATTTTTCTTTTATTCAATACTTTATGCTTTCATAAAATAGTTGAAGGGATAAGTTTTTCCATATCACTTTTGAAGGCTGACATTTATTTTTCTGAATCTTAGCCTTATGGGAAAATGTGAGGGTTGGATGCCTGAATATTATATGGATCCTATTTATTTAGAATTTGAGCTTCAACGTGCTTGGTTTGGAGACAGTGAAGAACTCCGCTATTTGCTTCCAAGAGACCTTAACTCACAATGGGAATGCTTATGAGCTACACTGTCATGGAATGGCCATTCTCTGGTGAAGATACAATAGATATTGAAAAAAACTGTACAATTTGGTATGTTTGTCAAATTCTTGTTCCTTTTGTAGTAATATCCAAAACCTCCAATCTTTTATTCTTAACGATTTAAGAAGTTTAACTACAATATGTAAGGAAAACGTTGATTTAACACAATCTTTGTCATCATAGTGGGTGTTCTTTCATCTCAAGAAATTTTGTATCAACGAATGCCATAAAATAGAAACGTATCTAACACCAGGGTTAGTGCCACTACTTCAAAACCTGGAGTTTATAACTGTTTGCAGTTGTTATTCGATCAAGG
>Ga0214543_1011568_pt1 | contig 12289 bp, 3 predicted proteins | sample CNSS2metaG_FD_160094 | JGI IMG/M metagenome (GOLD analysis project Ga0214543, IMG submission 160094) | Root nodule microbial communities from cowpea collected in UCLA plant growth center, Los Angeles, California, USA - CNSS2 | ecosystem: Host-associated > Plants > Roots > Nodule | place: USA...
CATCCGCCATCCCGAGCCACAACTCAAGAGATGTTATTCTGAGCCACAACTCAAGGAATACCACGTGCTTAACCCCTATCCCGAGCCACAACTCAAGGGATACGTTCCGAGCCACAACTCAAGGAACTCCAGCAATCCCACCTTTAAAGCACCATTAGACGCCACATAGATCACACATACACAATCCAAATTCAAAGCTGCAGCAGTGCGAATCGCCTGGCGGGGGACACGTGCCGCCAGGCGCTGCCAGCTTCTAGACCGCCTGGCGGGTGTCGCGTACCGCCAGGCGCAGAACGCCTTTTAAATTGTTCACGCAACAGCGACCGCCTGGCGGAACTGCCTCTGCCACCAGGCGCACCAAGTCCTAAGACCCCTTTGTGATCCCGCTACCGCCTGGCGGTCCAGATCCCATCGCCAGACGCCATGACAGTTCAACACACACTGGTTACACTATTCAAGTTGTAACACAGTTTCTACCACATTTCCATTTGATCAACCCCCGAATTATTACTTAATTGTTTACTACAATGGTAAGGTCGAATCCCCCCTCCCTAGCTTGTTAACAGAACTCTCTCAGTAATGTTATTAACTCTTTCCTTCTTGACCTACTATTACCCATAGATTCTTTACCACTAAGTGATTGTCAAACCTCTTCCACTGTTTGAACTCTTATACACCATGATTAATCAATTGTTAAATCCCCCCCTTGTATCCAACTTAACCAGCATGTAGAATCTCTATCACGCCATAGGATAGAAAGACCTCCAATGTTTAACATCCCGCCACCTAAGGAATTTCTCACCCTTGTGGTTCATGCACAACTCCCTCGTCAACCACCTCAACCATCACAATTCCCATCTGCTGATTCTAACCCCAAGGAAACAGTACTCATCCCCAACACACAACACTCCAGCCTGCAGCATTCTGTCTCTGCGCTGGCGCCTGGCGGCCAGACCCCGTGCCGCCAGGCGGTGCTTACCATCTAGGTATTTTCCAGATTTTCCCCGCACTCAAAACCCCACCATTTCTCCATCTTTGTGAATTTCCGCTTCAATGCCATCCAGTTCTCACACAATCACAACTGCCCCATATTTTAATTACATTGATCCCTATTTCTATATCCAGTTCCCGTTCAATCAGTTCAATGAGCAATCAAGGTTAACACATCTGCAACCTTAGGCTTACACCCACTGTTCCATTCATTTACTCCATTAGTTAGATGATCGTACCTACTATTGGTTACCAATATCACTCTGTACAATTCACCCCTGAATTATGCCCCGATTAAATTTAGCCCAGAACTCCAGGAATCCCAAAATGGGTCAAATCACCCCGCGCCGCCTGGCGGTCTAACCAGTCCCGCCAGGCGTTGCATCAGCAACTCCAGAAATAGCCAAACGCTTTACGTCGCCTGGCGGCCGTGAGTGTGCCGCCAGGCGGTTCCTCCTCCAGGAACCCAGAACACATACAAATGTATGAGTCGCTTGGCGGTAGTTCATCGCCCGCCAGGCGGTTTCTGAAAAATTCCAGAAACGCAAAGTTTTCAAGGATTGGACAGTGCAAATACTATCAATATATCATATAGATACACATTATTAATCATACGTATAAGATTACGGAGTCCAGCTCCCCTAACCTGGTTCTCCTTCGCTTAAGCTTGACAATTTGTAGGATTCCCCCTTGATCACCCACCTTCCTTGCTTCCTCCCTATTCAGCCACGCAAAATCACACCAGAACCTCTCACACTCTCTCAGATTTTCGCTCTCTCTTTAGCTATAGTTTACCAGCTTATCAAACCTTAGCCCTTAACCTAATTTTCCTTTTTAAAGTGTGCCTAAACTAAGGGATTAATTACCAAAACGAAAATGGCATTGAATAAGACATAATGTGCCATTCAATCCCTCCCTATGGCTGCCCTTCCAGCCTCCTTTGGCTGCCCACTCACTTAGGTTTCCTTCCCACCTTTCCATATTCACGTCAAAACCAAAATTTCCATATTCACGTCAAAACCAAAATGCCAAAAATATAAAGTTTAATGTAAGTTCTCCAAGACTCGAACCCATAACCATGTAATCACCAAGTCTATATCAAACCATTTAACCAATTCATATTTCTTGCTAGGAATCACAATTCAATTATCATAACATACAAGAACATGTTTTCATAAATTAAAATAACAAAACCATAACATCAAAAGTTAGCATACATAGGACTTGAACCCAAGACCTTTCACACAATCAAAGTGCTCTCAACCACATGAGCTAGCACTTTTCCACATCATACCAACCATAATTTAATGTCATAATTATTACCCCTCCCGTATTTATTAATTAATTATTTATTTAATTAATTTAATTAGTACTTTTTGCTTATTTCTTCACTGGAAATGTTGATTTTTGTTGTGCATACGTTGTATTCCTCTATAAATGTTAACTTTTGTTGAATTGGAACAAGCCTAAAAAATAGTGAAGATGCATATGGTGTTTTGTTGTGTTTTTTATTCAGTTATTTTCCATTTTTTCTAAAAAAAAGAGGCCCATGGGCTAGCCCTATCCCACAAGGGCTTTTATGGGCTTTGTGGCCCTGTGGGCTTTTTGACCCTGTGGGCTTTTTGGCCCTGTGGTATTTTTTGTCTTGTGGGCTTTTTCAATGAGGGGCTTTTTAGCCTTGTGGGATTTTCTAGTCCCAACCCATGTGGGATAGGGCCAAACCATGAAAGGTGGGTCAATTTGACAAGTCAGTATTATGTGACTTTGGTGCAACTTAACAACTCCAATTCACTTAATTAAAGGTGATAAGAGGTTGATCAAGAAAGAAATCCAGCAAAGGTGTAGATTTGAACCAATGTTCAAAGACTAAAGATGCATAGTTGACCTTTAAGTTGACTTTTATAGTTTGAGCTTCAATCCTCAATATAACTTTTGGAAACTCAAGGAAGTGGTTGTAAGACCCGTGAAAATTAATTAATTAAATAAATAACTAATTAATAACTGCAGGTACTGGGAGCCTTTATGACATTTAATTCTGACATATGTGATGTGGAAAAGTACTAGCTCAAGTGGTTGAGAGTACTTAGTTGTTGTGAAAGGACTTGGGTTCGAGTCCTATGTATGCCATTATGTGTTAATTAAATTATTATTTTGACAATATGCTTAATCATGTTAAGTGATAATATAATCATAAAATTATATGAATGATTGTGCATTGACTTGATATTGGCATGGTTATGGGTTCGAATCTTTGGAAAAACAAACCATAATGTATCTTGAATAACAATTAACACAACCTCAAACATCTGAAGTTGTTTTTGAGAGCATAAGAGTTGTGTCCAGAGAAGATTGAGGGCTGTTGCAGAAGGTGTTAAAGGAAACCATTATTGATCAAGAAGAACCTTGGAATTCTCAAGTTTTAGCAAGGAACCTATGTTAGGGGAGCCGAACCCGTTATTTTCAATTGTATCATTTAATCTGTATGAAAAACATGTGCAATTGGATGTGTATAACCTATTCATTTTATGAATTTCGCGTTTCTGGAAAATTTCCAGAAATCGCTTGGTGGGCTAGTCATAGCCACCAGGCAACTCATGCAATTGGAATGGTTTCTGGGTTCCTGAAGGTGGAACCGCCTGTCGGCACAACCTTGGCCGTCAGGCGACACATGCCTGTCACCCAGTTTTCTGGGTTTTTTATGAACTACCTGGCGGTGATGAACACCCGCCAGGCGACGCAAACCAATTTTGGTTCGATTTTGATGTTTTGGGTTTCTAGGATGATTCTGATCAGGGAAAAAGGAAGTCCTAAGTAATTGTGAATGATTAGAGGTGTTACATTGTTGAATTACATGTGGTTGGAGGTTCAATTTGATAAAATTGCTATGAATAACCTTTTGGGGTTGAACATTTGAGAGTTTTTATGATTTGAGTATAATTATTGCTAATTGGTATTGGAATTGCGCTGGGTATAGTTAAGTTTGAATAATTGTGTCGCGGTTATCATGCTCGCGTACGAAACAACAAATATAGGTAGAGCAAAGTATCAGGAAAATGTAAAAGGGTAACTACAGGTGCAGAAATGCTGGGAATTTGCCCAGAAATGCATGCATCGCTTGGCGGCATGGGGCCTGCCGCCAGGCGCCATCACATGGACATGGATTTTTTTACGTGGCTGCGGGAATTTTTGATGGTTATGGAAGTTTGGTGAATCAGGTTCGTACTACTTGTGGAGTTGGAAGTAGTTTTTGGATAAAAGCATTGAGGATGACATGTGGAAACTAGAAGTATCAATTCTGTGATTTAATGGGAAGGAAAGGTCATTAGAGTGCATTAGGAGTTGCAGTGCAAATGGGAAATAAGTATTGTACAACCTGTTGTGGTATTGGTCACGGTAAGATGTTACTTGCGTAATGTGGGATTAAAGTGTATGGGTCAGAGGTTATATTGCATGAGAGAATGGCAATACTTGACAAATGGAGGATTAATAGGTAGGATTTAAATGATTAGAAGCACTTTGAATGGTATCTCACTAAACCAATGTTATTATGGATTAAAGAGGGATTCATGGATAGGCAAATATGCTAGAGAGAATCTTGAGTCCTGATGCATGAGTGGATATTTCAGTAGAGGACTAAGCTGAGAATGAAAGGGTTAGAAAGTGAGAAAACGCTGCAAGAATCAAACTAGTACCTTGCTGTACTGGTGTAGCGCCTGGCGGGGAGGTGTAACCCACCAGGCAATAGCTACAAAATCAGGGATTATTATTGATGTAATAAAAGTTTTAAATTTCCCGTGTTTACTGGCGGAGAGGCGGCAATGGGTGTTCCACCAGGCGACACCTACAAGAATAGTGGCAATAGAGACGCTTGGCTAGACTGGGATAAAAAATTTTATCAGATCTTTATATTTTATGATTTTAAATAATTTGTAATCGTTTATGTTACTCGACTTTTGATAATTATACTAGTGTTTAATTATGGATTTTGGGATTATTATTGATGTAATAAAATTTTTAAATTTCCCGTGTTTTCTTGGGAAATGAGGTTTCATTAACTGACTCGTAATTATTATTTTCTTTATTTTGTTATTTAAATCAGTAATATCCAGTCACGATGTTATAGTGGTAGTTGTGACTTGTACCAAGCCTCAATGCACCAAAGGAGGGTGGAAATCAAATGCAAAAAAAGAGAAAAATCAAATTTGGCCTATTTTTGTGCTACAATGTTGACTTTAAGTTTACTTTTTGTTTCCAAGTTTTAATCTTCATTCCAGCCTAAGAGAATTCAATAAAAGAATTATTCTAACTTGTGTCAAGCCTAATTGCATGAGAAAATCTTGCTTTTAGTTAGCTTTTAGTTAGTCTTACCCTAGGATTAGCTATAGTAGAATAGTCTACTTTAGGACTTAATTGAAATACTTTAGTTAAGTATTTTAGACTATTTGAACATTTAAAAATCAATTTGTGTAGTAAATTTAGATGCAATATTATTTTTTCTGGTTTTCATTAGTTTTAGACTAATTAGCCTACTTTAGCCTAGTTTTGATGTTTTTAAGGAACTAATATACTAACTTGTATTATGTGACTTTGGTGCAACTTAACAATTTCAATTCACTGAATTAAAGGTGATAAGAGGTCGATGAAGAAAGAAATCCAGCAAAGGTGTAGATTTGAACCAATGCTCAAAATGACTAAATATGCATAGTTGACCTCTAAGTTGACTTTTTTAATTTGTGCTTCAATCGTTAATATAGATTTTGGAAACTCAATGAAGTGGTAGTTATGGCTTGTACCAAAGGAGCGTGGAAATCGATGGAGAAAAGAGAATAATCAGATTTGGCCTATTTGGTGCTACAATGTCAACTTTAACTTGACTTTTTGTTTCCAAGCTTTAATCTTCATTCTAACCTAAGGGAATTCAATAAAAGAACTATTTTAATTTGTGTCATGCCTAATTGCATGAGAAAATCTTGGAAAGCATCGAGGAATGAGAATTGAAGTTGATCTAGTTTAAGAGCTACATAGTTTACCTAAAGGTTGACTTTTTAATTAAAAGCTCCATATCAAGTTTTAGCTCTTGGAGACCTAACATCACTTTATTGCACGTGTTGGAAGCTTAAGGGACGTTTGAAGTCTTCTTGAAAGAGTTGTTGCACTTAATCAAAGTTGTCTCATGTTTTAGTTAGAAGTAGACCTGTTAACTATCTAGTTTAGGTGTTTTCAATTAGTTTGGTTAACTAACTTGTGTAACTTGTATTGGTACAACATAAACTAATCAAGGACAACCAAGTGGAGTGGATTGAAGATTGATTACAAGAAGAATAAAACAAAATAGGTTGTGCTATTATACTTTTTTATCATGAAATTGAACCTTTATCAACAACCATCATACTCACAACATTCATCCAAACATAGGAGAAAACATAGTGAAAACTTCTTTTGGTTATATTCACATGCCTACATATATTTTTCAAACTAACACCATTTGCAAGAAGAAACTATAAAATAATATTCGTCCTACCTCAACTTTGGGGTCGTTCTAGTTGCCTTGTATTTTATCGTTGTTTTCTCTGCCTTCAAGAAATCTTCCCCTTTTTTGGCCTTAATAAATGCCCTATTTTATTCAGCTTCTCGGTGGATTGTAGCTATTTTGTTTTTGAACTTCTTTCCATATTCTACCCTTTTCTTCTCCATTTTTTTCATACTCACAAACACAATAAAAACCAAATGTCAATTTCTCCTCTGCCAACTTTAATGTCGTAAATTGTAAAAATTATTTTCTTTCCTTAGGCATGTTAGAACTTGGTGTATTTTTCTTTCAACTCTAAAGTATTTTACACCCATATTCTTATCTCTCACATTTTTAGTACATATATATAAGATCATTGTTCAAAACCAAATCACGCTTAAACCCTAGTTTCTCCACAACCATATGTGCTTGGTTTCCTTGATTAAGCAAACGACGATTCAAACACTTGGTAAAAATCTTACTCAATATTCGACCCTCATTCATCAATGGGTGGAAAAGAATTAGAAAATTTTTCATCATAACCCTGAGAACCTGCTCGAAACTCGTAGAATTAGGAAAACTTCATGTTCACCTCGTGAAGTTGTCAATGTCACATAGTAACTTTTTGGCCACCAAAATTTTGGATATGTGCGACAACTTCATGAATGAATGGATGCAAATTTTTTTTACGAATTTTTTAATAAGTAATTGTTCCGGTATACAAATTCGGATATGATTAGCTACCGGACAAATTTCTAGTTCTCTCACTCTCTTTTTCTCTTCTCTTCTCTCACTCAAGCCCCCTTTTTTCAGTCATATCTCTCTGTCTCTTTATAATCTTTCTGATAACTTCCAACCCCGACTGACAAGCGAACTGCCTATCTTTTTGGCGCTTATTCAGGTAACCATTCAAGTAACCACCTGTGTATTTCGCATGGTATCTAGATTCATCTGGATTCAAGCCTAGACTTGGGGAACAACCTCTTATCTTCCAGGACCACAACGTAGTGGGCCCGTTGGGCCTAAAAATCTGACCCGCTAACTGAGAGAAATATTCAACTTCGTCCTCCGAGCTAGTGATCGCACCAGAGCAGGTCGGAGTTCCATCTTGGTCCTATTCAGAGCAGGTCAGAATCCGATCTTGGTCCTATCCAGAGCAGGTCGGAATCCGATCTTGGTCCTATCCAGAGCAGGTCAGAATCTGATCTTAGTCCTATCCCAATACAGTAATCAATGGCACTTTTTTTAATAAAATGCTATCTATTAATATTCCATTACATAGTGCTTAAATCTAAAAGTGCTATTTATTGGTCTATCTAAAATTATTATTTTTTAAATATAAATCAAATATAGAAAATGTGTTATCTATGTGTGTGCATTTTTATAGCGTTTATCTCATAAAATGTTGTCTTGTGGTTCCTTGTCTCAATAATAATAATGCTTCTGGTTTTCAACACAAATGAGAAAAACTCTTTCCTTTCAAATCTTATAATTATCACCTTTTAGTTCAAGACCACCACACTTTATATAAAAAATATTCACAAATTGAGCAACTATAAAATTTAAAATACATGTTCATCGGAATTCAACCAACACATAAAAAAAAACAAACTCAATTCATTACCATCATGCTATAATCAAATTGTTAAAATATCCACATTGAATGTACATAAAACACACATTTTTCATTATTTTAGCACAAAATAAAGTTGCATTTCATTCATCTTCAACCTTAATGTAGTCCACCTAAACCTCTAAGTCCTGCACACACTGTGCAAAAGTGGCATTGTTGCATGAGTATGCAATAATACTTCGTGTTGCATGACCATACATAGTAGATATTAGACTATGTGGCATCTTGGATAAACATGTCAAAGTGAGTCAACCTGACTCACACGGGTTGGTTCACCACGAGCCGGGTTGAAAATGAGTGAACTCAACCTGGTTCACTTTATGGTGAGCCAGAAATTTTGCAACCTGGCTCAACCCACCACGAGTTGGTGGGTTAAGTGGGTTGACTCACTAACTCACATAAAAAAAATATTTATGTATTTATTTTTAAGTATTCATATATTTAAATAATTTTTTAAGCAATTCATGAGATGACAATCATAGTAAAATCAAGAACCAATGTCTTGATCATGCTCACCACCAATATATGATGAATTATTTCGAAGAAAGTGTCCATATAGTCCAAGAAAACATGACTAATATTACATATTTTCTGTCATGCTATTCAACAAAATATAAATAAAAAAACTACACATTTTTGTCATGCTAATTTAGAAAAAAAATTGTTTATAAGACAGTTTGATTGAGTAATTTACTATAAATATTATAGTTAAAGATTAAAGTATTAACATATATAACTTATAACTTGACAATCAAATTAATTAAACATTCAAACTATTCAAATATTATTGAACAATATTTTAACATTTAAAAATATGAAATTGTAAACAAACATAAGTAGGGGCAGTAAATAATTATTAAAAAAAATTAAAAAAAATTGTAAAAAAAGTTTTTGAGTTAAGTGGGTCAATCCACCCTCAACTCGGCTCAAATCCGTTTAATCCGTGGATTAGGTGAGCCGCGTTGAGTTCAACCCACTTTTAAAAAAATTTATTTTTTTTCAATCCAACTTGGTTCAAACCCGTAATGAGCTAGTTTAGCTCTCAGGTTAAAACTCATTTTGATTTCTCACAGAAGAGCATGGAGAAGCTCTGATAGAATCTCGATTAGTTGCAACACCAATGCTCTCAGGCCTTCCGCTTCCAAAAGAGGAATGCACAATCCTTAGTCATCACCGTATTAATTGATGATAACACCTTATTCATCGATTTTACTAACAATGCCAGGTCCGATATCAAATAAAAAGGGACACAAAAAATATGTTATTTTCTTCTCTTAAACTAATATTTTTTAAAAATAATATGTATTTATTAATAATACAAATGGTTTTATACTATCATATAAAAAATTGTCTTTCTAAAGAATTATTTTACTATTTTATCAATTTAATTTACTTATAAATTGATTTACCGTAAAAATGGAAATATATTTCTACTATCATTCAATATCTACTCAATTATTATTTTAGTTCTTGAATAGCACTTTCTCAAATCTAGAATCTTCGTATTAATCTCTAAAATGTCAACCGTGTTTAAAGTCAGAATTATTTTTGTTAATCAAAATTTAATTCATGATAAGCATTTCTAAAATTATTTTAAAAATTCCTTTCTAATGTATTTTCACGTCAATTGTGTCCTTCGACATATTTTAACCATCATCAATTGTGTCCTTAGATATATTTGAACCTTAATTTTTGTTTCTAATCTATTTTTAATATATTTATCATTGAAGAATAACTTATATTTGAAGTACTAGTTCGTTTTCTCTATACTATTTTTTTATTCTTATTTTTTATCCTTTATAATTTCTAATTAGTTGGTTATTTAATAAATTATCAAAAAATAAATTATATTTAAATTATTTATTTAATACTATTGTTTCATTTTTAGTTTTTTCCTTTATGATTTCTAATTATTTAGTCATTTAATAAAATTATATTTAGAAAAATATATTTTACTTTTAATTCTTAAAATAATATTATTTTAAAAAATAATATATATTTATTAATGATAAAAGTTATTTACACTATCATATAAAAAATTATCATGTAATAACTTTATTTTACAAAAAGTTGTTAAAAAAATTATTTATCATTTTCATATTAAATTATTATATAAATAATTTTATTGTTGAATTTTCTTCATTTTTTTACGTAAAAATTAAACTAATATTTTCAACTTCAAAATGTTAGAACTTGTGACTTTAATAAGACAAAATTAAAAGTAAAAGCTAATAAAGAGTCTTAAAATATACTAAAGTATTAAAGTATTTATATTTTCATTGAGTTTAGGAATATAAATTATATGTATATTCATTATGAGTCTAACAACAAACACTACCCCTATATAAAAAAATATTAGATAAAAGTAACTTATATTTATAATATTAATTTTTTTCTATATTATATTTTTTCATTTTTAATTCTATTATTTTATGATTTTTAATTACTTGATCATTTAATAAAATAAAATTTAGAAAAAATTATTTTATGTTTACTTCTTAAAATAATATTATTTAAAAAATAATATATAATTATTGATAATACAAATTTTTTACATATAAAAAATTTATCATGTAATAATTTTGTCTAAAAAACATGGTAACAAAATATTACATTTACCTTTTTTTTTATAAATTATAATATAAATATTCTCTTTGCTGCATGTAAGACCCACTTTTATTTTGACCCTAATGTTTAAGGGCATGTCCTATTCTAATGGGCCTAAGGCCAGCCTGTTGACAAAAAGAAGAAGATGGACATCTTCTTCCAATAAGAAATTTTGATGATGATGATGACTTATGAAGAAGTATAGAAGACTTGATGATGATGCATGGAAAAATGTTGAAGACTTAAAAGAATGCTTTGATTCAAGAGATGCATTAAAGACTTAAGGGTTTAGTTGTTTAAGTCTTGTAATTTGTGTTTGTTATTTAAAATAGTTAAATTAGCATGTCAAGAGTCAAAAGGCAAAATCCAAGTAGTAGAGCACCAAGAGAATTTTTTTTTATCTGCAAAACTTACTGGAACAATCGATTATTCTTAGTGATAATCGATTATCTAAGTTAAAACTATTTTTTGAGAAAAACCTCTGGAATAATCGATTATCACTTGCTGATAATAGATTATCCTGACTGATAATAGATTATCACAGCAAGAAAAATATTTTTAGAAAAGTTTTTGTGATAATCGATTATCACTTATGATAATCGATTATCTATGGCAGTTATGACTTAACTTTTCATATTCTTAACCTAATTCCTAAATAGGCTTCTATAAATAGAGTGGTAGGCTTTCATTATCAATACACACAGAAGTTAGAGAAGTCTGAGTACTTGAGAACTCTATGTGGGAAGGCTTTGAAAAACCTAGTGTGGGTAGAGCGATAACTTTCATCAAGTGGGATCTTGAGTGATTGAGTGCTGCTGTTGTTGCTAGGAGAAGCCGATCATCCTTTGTGGGATTCAAAGGAGGTGTTCATTCCTTGTGTGATTCAAGGAAGGTGTTTTCATCCCTTGTAGATTTCAAGGGAGGTGTCTTCATCTCTTGTGTGATTCAAGGGAGGTGTTTTCTAAACCCTAATCTTTCTTATCATTGATTGTAAGTTTGGTTTATTTTAGTGATTGAGTTAATCTCGTTTTTTAGAGATTAACAACTGGACGTAGGATCTTTTGATCTGAACCAGTATAAATACTCTGTGCAATTTTCTCTTCTCTACTCTCTTTATTTTATCGTGTTTATTAAAATAAAGGAGATAATTTTAATTGATATTTGATTTTAAAAGGGAAAATTTTAAAAGCACATTTTTTATTAAGAACCCAATTAACCCCCCTCTTGGTTTTTGTCCGCACGCTCAAACATTCCGCTGCGCGATACCAACAATTGGTATCAGAGCTTGCTTTGATAGTTATTCAAAAAAAAAAATTCGAAAATGGTTGGACAAAATCAAACCTTTGCTGAGGGTGCGTCTATCAACAGACCTCCTCTATTTACTGGTGAAAATTATCCTTTCTGGAAAATCAGGATGCAAATCTTTTGGAGTCTATTGATAGAGGTATTTGGGATGCTATTTTAAATGGTCCTTTTGTTCCTACTATTACTGTTAATAATTTGCAGGAACCTAAGCCCTTTTCCCAATGGACTACGGAAGAAAATAGAAG
>Ga0214543_1011570_pt1 | contig 12284 bp, 10 predicted proteins | sample CNSS2metaG_FD_160094 | JGI IMG/M metagenome (GOLD analysis project Ga0214543, IMG submission 160094) | Root nodule microbial communities from cowpea collected in UCLA plant growth center, Los Angeles, California, USA - CNSS2 | ecosystem: Host-associated > Plants > Roots > Nodule | place: USA...
TAAAATTTATACCAATTTTAGCTATAACCGATATAAAAAGTATTTTTCAATATTGCTAAAAATGTCATCGCGTTAATTTTTATACCAGTTGAAAGTATAATTGGCATAAAAGATCTCACATTATTTACAAAATTGTCATCCGTCTCTTGTTTTATACCTGATAGATTTGAACAGGTGTAATAATGTAGGTATAAAAAGCTTATTTTGCACTAGTTCGTTAATTATGATAGTGAAGACGGCAATTGATTCCAATCATGCAGTTGAAAAACCATAACATGATACATTGTAATTAACAAACATCCAATTAAGTGTTGTGTGTATTTCTTAATTCTTATTTTGAACAAAGAAAAAGGCCAAAGTTGGAGAATCACTGCTTATTAATAAGGTTCATCATTGTGATGAATTGAACGAACACACTGGTAGTAGAAAAAGTTATCACCTTGTAATTTCTGTGCAATGGGAGAGGAAGCAAAAAGGTTTAACTTTTGTTTCTGAGTATATTAGACTGACATCTGAGACTTTTGTTTAACTTAAGTTTTTGTATAATATTTTCAAACAACTAAGAACTAATGTAGGACAGAAAAAGAAAGAATATGAGAAGTAATTTGAGAAATTCTGAGAAAGTATCAATATGATTTACTCTTTTTTCTACTAGCTGAATAGACTTTCTAAGTTCTAAGCACATAGTAATTACTTTCTGAACTATCTTTCAGGTATGCTGTAGTGACTGGAGCAAACAAAGGGATTGGTTTTGGGGTGTGTAAGAAGTTAGCTTCAAATGGGGTTGTGGTTGTGCTAACAGCTAGAGATGAAGAGAGAGGTTTGAAAGCAGTTGAATCACTGAAAGAGTTTGGTCTCTCAGACCTTCTGGTTTTTCATCAGCTTGATGTGAATGACCCTGCTAGTGTTGCTACCTTAGCTCATTTCATCAAAACCAAATTTGGGAAACTTGATATCTTGGTTTGAATCATAATTGCTCATTTTTCTCGTGTTAGTGTAAAACTCTTTGATTGTCATACAAAGATACTGAGTTATACACCTGAAGTATTTAAAGTTCATATTACAGTCAGAATAATGTATCAAAATTTTAGGAACTTCTTCTTCACCATGTTATGCAAAATTTTCACTCTTTTGGTACTGATGCAGGTGAATAATGCAGCTGTTACTGGGGGTAAATTATTAGATGGTGACGCTTTACTTAGAATGGTTGGTTTGCTTCTTCTTCTGTTTCTTAATTAATACAATTCCATTTTATTAATCTATCTACTCCTGTTCTGCATCAAGCTATAAAATGTTGTACTCTAAAGTCAAGTATAACATATTTCTGAGTTAGCTAGCTAGATTAAGATCACTCTCCTCATTACTCAAAATCAACAAGTTATGTGTTCATTTCCTTGTTATAGAGCCATGTACAATGCAGGTATGTTCCATATATTAGTCTCTGTGTATTGTAATGGAGAAGAAACTAACTATAAATGTCATATTTGTTGTAGAGAAATGGTGAAAAAGTTGATTTGAGTGAAGTAGGGTATGCAACTTATGAGTTAGCTCAACAATGTGTAGAAACAAACTTCTATGGTGTGGAAAGGATAACAGAAGCTCTTATTCCCCTTCTACAGTTGTCTACTTCACCAAGAATTATCAATATTTCCTCAAGAGCAGGGTTCTTGAAGGTACATTTAGGCTGCAACTCTTCTACAGAAAACAAATTTATTGTTCTAATCTTATATTACTATTTTATATTTAAAATGGTTTTATTCTTTTAGTAAATAGAATAGAAATTGGAAAGTGACATATGATAGAGCATGTTAAGGTGGCTTATTATTTTTGTACTATGATTGTTTCAGAACATACCTAATGAGTGGGCTAGAACAGTGTTCAGTGACATTGAAAACCTTACAAGAGAAAAAATAGATAGGGTACTGAAAGAGTTTCAGAAAGATTTGAAGGAGGGGTTCTTGGAAATCAAGGGTTGGCCAACTTTTGCTCCTGCTTATACAATGTCAAAAGCAGCTTTGAATGCTTACACAAGAATTATGGCCAAGAAAATTCCACATTTTCACATAAACTCTGTGTGCCCTGGCTTTGTCAAGACTGATATGAACAACAACACTGGACAATTGAGCATTGATGAAGGTTCTGAAACTCCTGTAATGTTGGCACTGTTGCCAAATAGTCTTCCTTCTGGTTGCTTCTTTTATCAGGGTGAAGTAATACCCTTTTGATCATTGAAGTAAAATCCATTTATGTAGCAAAAAGTTCTGAATAAGAAGTAAGTAGATAGTCACGAAAACATTGATTTAGTTCTATGCAGAGTCTACATTAAGGCTATTTTCTACATCAAATTTATGTAGGTTCTGTTTCAGCAAGCAAGCTTGCAACATGTTTGAGGAATAAAATTTCTGTGCCTTCATGCTTTTCTGTGTCTTACAGTTTTCTTCAATACACACCAGACAGTGGAATTAATTAAGAACAACTTCTGCATAGAATTTCATTATTAACTTATTATTCCTAAGGAACCATGTAACAGTTGATGAAGGGACTGCAGTTACTGAGTGGCTGACCATGTAACAATAGATTTGAATGTGTAACTCTTTTAAATATGTTTAACATGATGATGTTTTTCAATCAAATAATGATAAGAACTTGAAATAATATATCTATTTAAATATTAAGTATATTATTATTACTATTATTATTAACTAGCGAACACATAGGCGCGACAGTACATGTGTATTCGTATTTTTTAATTTTTAAAAAATTTAAGTTGAGATAAATAATAAATATATAATTTTTAAAATAGTTGTTAAATATAAAATTAAAAAAAAATAAAATATGTAAAAAGAAAATTTAAATAGTGATTTAAGACAAAAGAGATTTGTAAAAAAATTATTAAAATAAATTATTTATAAAATAATTAATTTTTAAAATAACTAAAAGTAAAACGGATATTATGAAAAAATAAAACATTGCTATAGAATAGATAATAATAAATTTTAGTGTGATATAAAATAAATTGAGCGGTTAATTATGAAAAAATAAAACATTTCGCGTTTTATAAATCTGGGCACTTGTATGAAATCTAAGTAAATTAATTTCTAATATTTATTCACACGAAACCATTACTAGAATTTACTAATAATTTTTCAGTTTTGAGAAATAGGATGGAAGAAGTATAAACCAGAGATAACTTTAAGATGCCAAAAAGTTTTTTTGTTTTTGCAAATAATATTATCAAGTAAGGAAATTTTTTGTTTTCAAAATAAACACATTAATTTCTTAGAAAATAGTAAATAAATGGTGACTTTTTTTCCCAATATGAAAGTCAAAGTAAGTCAAAGTCCAGATGTGTCCTATCCAGAAGTAGTAGAAAACTTTGACATAAAAGAACAGAGCAGGTGAACTTACCTCTTAAAAAGTGGTGTTAAATTTCAAAAAGCTCACAAAGATTTGTTGCATCAACAATGGCAGCAGCAACAACAAGGTACACGTTTCTTCAAGTCTCAAATAATCCATATTATATGATGCCCAAATTTTAATCAATCATAGAATAACAAAGAATTTTAAGTGCTTATTTTTCCAAATTTTGATGGATTGATGTATGTTACAGGTATGCAGTTGTCACAGGAGCAAACAAAGGGATAGGATTTGGGATTTGCAAACAATTGGTTTCTAATGGTGTCACTGTGGTGCTAACGGCAAGGGATGAGAAAAGGGGTATTGAAGCTGTTGAAAAACTGAAAGAGTTTGGTGTGTCTGACCAAGTGCTGTTTCATCAGCTTGATGTGACCGACCCTAAAAGCATTGAATCCCTTGCAAATTTCATCAAAACCCATCTTGGGAAACTTGATATCTTGGTATGATTAAGTTTTACCATCGTATTATATGTTTCCACATCCTTTTTTCTTGTGCTTCTACTCGGATGTGACTTGATATATTATCCTGTGTGTTAAAAAGAGAACGCTATCACAAGATGAAGATTATTGTATGGTTGTATGGATTAAGATGGTAATACTGTAAAGAAGGGTTGGAATTTGACGTTTATGCAATGAGTTGGTGAAGTTTGGAGGATGAAATACAGTTTCAGCTATTGATATGAAAATTAACAGTTTAAATTATAACATCTGCAGAATTTGTTACACATGGACTGATATTTTGTTACAGTGTTAACCCTTAATTTCCAAACCAAGGATTATAATTGCATTTCTTCACAAAGCCAAGTCGTGAATGAGAAAAAGGTTATTAATATTGTAGTTTTTGGTAAAGAAAATGAAATCCATATTCTGGTCATTCTGTACAAATTTTAAAAGCAGGAAACAGATTGAAAATAATAATACTTTTATAATTAAGAAATGAAATTTAGTTTTTTGGAATGCTTAAAATCAGTTTCAAAAAATAAAAGTAAAATAAATTGATCGCATTTTTTAATCATTTTTGGAGATTTGGGTCCTCTCTTTAAGAAGAGAAAGACAATTTGTTTTTGTTATATGATCAACCATGCTAGTTTCTAGTAGGACATAAATTGTGTATTTTCTTTTTCCCAATAATCCGGCCATTTATGTTGTTTAAGAACAGGGGAGCATCCAAATCCTCATTTTTGGAAGTTCATTGTGCTTCATGACTTCATCCCTATTCATATTCATAATTGAAATTTATAGTTAACAAGCACTTGTCCTGCACCAACTCTTAGATCAGTTGGATCTTACTGTTCTTGTGCTGTGTGTTCTCTAGTATAGTTCATTTTTCTTCCCATTATCATACATACACTAATTTGGAATTTGGAATGAATATTGATTAATGTTTGAATTCTGATTAGGTGAATAATGCAGGAATAAGTGGAACTAATGTTGACCATGATGCTTTAGCTGCTGCACGGGTATGTATTCCTAGTTATATAGAATATTTCCTCTGTCTTCTAACCTGAAAGCTGAAAGTTTACTAGGAAATGTTAATCTATAGTAATTTGAGTGAAGGCTTGAGTTAGGACATAACTGATCTGTTGATCTAGTTTGTGAATGGTTTTCTGAAATGTGTTGTCTTCAGCTTTTTAGTGTGCATAGACCATAATGAGTCAAATTTTAGCACAATTTAACACTTATTAGCATAAGATCCATTATGGTTGAGCTTTTAATCATGATAATGGGCATAATCTAACGTAAGTTTCCAAACTATATACTCACTCTTAGAATTTGGATTTGGACTTCACCCTAAAGTTAGCATGAGAGTTTAGGGTTGTTCTTAATTTATATACGTTATTTTGATCATACCACCCCTAAGTTATTTTTCTTTGGTCAATGATATTCTCGTATCCATGTTTCTATGTCATGTCTGTTATAAACATTTATTTCTCCAAGAAACAACTGGGCTAACATATATTATATTCAAATTTCTTTGGATAGTACTTAGTCTTTGTTCTTGCAAAGGTTTATTCATGAAAAAGACATATTAATCATAAAAAGCCCTGTTTTTTTTTTATTATTTAAAGATGTCTGCCCCTTTTTGCGATATGGAAAGAGGTTAACTTTCTTCTCTTTGACTACAGGAAAAAGCTGACAGTGTCGATTGGAGAAAATTCGCATATGAAAATTATGAATCTACAGAAGCATGCATTAGAACAAATTACTATGGAGCCAAATTAATGTGTGAAGCATTTATTCCCCTTCTAGAATTGTCAGACTCACCAAGGATTGTCAATGTTTCCTCCACCATGGGGAAGTTGGAGGTATATGTGACTAATATGCATGAACTTGTTACTGTGTCTGGAATCACAATCTGAGTAGCCAACTTTTGCTATGCACTGTTCTTCAATCATTGTGATGTATTTGATGCTGTTGTTCATGCAGAGAATACCAAATGAATGGGCTAGAGGAGTCCTAAGTGATGTTGAAAGCTTAACAGAAGAAAAAGTGGATGAAGTTCTGAAAAAGTTTCTAAATGATTTTAAAGAGGGTTCATTAGAAACCAATGGGTGGCCACCTGGGCTTTCTGCATATATAGTCTCAAAAGCTTCTTTAACTGCCTACACAAGGGTTCTTGCCAAGAAGCACCCATCTTTCTGCATCAATGCTGTTTGCCCTGGTTTTGTGAAAACTGATCTCAACTTCAATATTGGTTATCTTGGTGTTGATGAAGGTGCTGAAAGTGTTGTAAGGTTGGCTCTGCTACCTAATGGAGCTCCTTCTGGTCTCTTCTTTTATCGAAGTGAAGTTGCATCAGTTTGACAAAAGGTTTGCTAAGCAGTTGAAGAGAATGAATAAATAACAAGCTATGTGTCATGTTAGGACATGACACATTTCTACCCATCATTACTGAGAACAACCCTACAGTGAATTGCATCAAGCTATTCTGCATCAAGCTATTAAATGTTGTACTCTGAAGTCAAGTATAATATATTTCTGAATTAGCTAGCTAGATTAAAATCAGTCTCCTCATTACACTGCAGGTATATTCCATATATTAGGTCTCTGTGATGGAGAAGAAACTAATTATAAATGTCATATTTGTTGTAGAGAAATGGTGAAAAAGTTGATTGGAGTGAAGTTAGGGTATGGAACTTATGAGTTAGCTGAACAATGTGTGGAAACAAGTTCTGTTTCTGCAAGCAAGTTCGCAGCATGTTTGAGGAATAAATTTTTTACGCCTTCATGCTTGTGTCTTACAGTTTTCTTCAATACACACCAAATAGTGGAATTAATAATCACGAACAACTTCTGCATAGAATTTCGTTATTTATTATTCCTAAGGAACCATTTAGCAGTTGATGAAGGGACTGCAATTACTGTGAGTTTGACCATTCAACACTAGATAAAGGAATTTTATCTTGACATTGTTATGTGGAAAACAAATTCTCCGTTCTGATGAAGTTTAAGAGTCTAACAGATATGAATTTTTGGCACTGTAATCAAATAATTGTAATATACTTTTTAAGGATATATATATATATATATATATATATATATATATATATATATATATATAGTCGTAAGAACTATTTACATATTTAAATTTGAATACAATGAAAATATGAATGAAAATTATATTTAATATATTATTATTTATAAATTTGAGTAATGAATGCTATAAAATAAATTGAGTGATTAATGATGAAAAATAAAACATTACGCGTTTTATATATCTGTGCACCTGTATGAAATCTTAGTAAATTAATGTCTAACATTTTAGTAAACCTTAATTTCTTAAAAAATAATAAGTAAATGGTAACTTTTAGTCAAAGTCCAGACATATATCCTATGGTCCTATGGAGAAGTTGTAGAAAACTTGAACTCTAACAACAGAGCAGGTAAACTTTCCTGTTAAAAACTGGTGTAAAATTTCAAAATGCTCACAAAGATTTTTTGCATCAACAATGGCAGCATCAACAACAAGGTACACGTTTCTTCAAGTCTCATAAATAATCCATATTATATGGTGTCCAAATTTTAATCAATAACAGAATAACAAAGAAATTTAAGTGCTTATTTTTCCATAATTTTGATGGATTGATTTATGTTACAGGTACGCAGTTGTCACAGGAGCAAACAAAGGAATAGGATTTGTGATTTGCAAGCAATTGGTTTCTAATGGTGTCACTGTGGTGTTAACTGCAAGGGATGAGAAAAGGGGTATTGAAGCTGTTGAAAAACTGAAAGAGTTTGGTGTGTCTGACCAAGTGCTGTTTCATCAGCTTGATGTGACTGACCCTAAAAGCATTGAATCCCTTGCAAATTTCATCAAAACCCAGTTTGGGAAACTTGATATCTTGGTATGATTGAGTTTTAGCATCTTATTATATGTTTCCACATCGTTTTTTCTTGTTGATCCTGTGTGTTACAAAGAGACCGGATTAAGAGGGTAATATTGTGAAGAAGGGTTGGAATTTGATGTTTATGCAATGAGTCGGTGAAGTTTGGAGGATGAAGTACAGTTTCAGCTGTTGATGTGAAAATTAACAGTTTAAATTATAACATTTTCATAATTTGTTATACATGAACCGATATTTTGTTACAGTTTTAACCCTTAATGATCAACCATGCTAGTTTCTTCTAGTAGGACAAAAATTGTGTATTTTCTTTTTCCCAATAATACGGCCATTTATGTTGTTTAAGACTTCATGCATGTTCATATTCATAATTGAAACTTTAGTTAACAAGCACTTGTTCTGTACCAACTGTTAGATGGGTTGGATGTTACTATTCTTCTGCTGTGTGTTCTCTTGTATAGTTCATTTTTCTTCCCATTATCATATACACACACTTATTTGGAAATTGGAATGAATGTTGATTAATGTTTGGATTCTGATTAGGTGAATAATGCAGGAATAAGAGGAACTACTGTTGACCATGATGCTTTAGCTGCTGCTCGGGTATGTATTCCTAGTCATGTAGAATATTTCCTTAGTTCCTTAGTCTTTTAACCTGAAAGCTGAAGGTTCACAAGGAACTGTTAATTTATAGCAATTTGATATAAGGCTTAGGTTAGAACATAATTGATCTGTTGATCTAGTTTGTTAATGGCTTTCTGAAATGTATTGTCTAACATTTGTTAGCATAAGATCAATAATGGTTGAGCTTTTGATCATGATGATGTGCATAATCTAACATCTAACGTTAATTTTCTTCTCTTTGACTACAGGAAAAAGTTGAGAGTGTTGATTGGAGAAAATTCTCATATGAAACTTACGAAGCTACAGAAGCTAGCATTGGAACAAATTACTATGGAGTAAAATTAATGTGTGAAGCATTTATTCCCCTTCTAGAATTGTCAGACTCACCAAGAATTGTTAATGTTTCCTCCACCTTGGGGAAGTTGGAGGTAATGTTATGTGACTAATATGCATGAACTTGGTACTGTGTCTGGAATCACAATCTGACCAGCCAAATTTTGCTATTTACTGTTTCTTCAATCATTGTGATGTATTTGATACCGTTGTTCATGCAGAACATACCAAATGAATGGGCTAGAGGAGTTCTAAGTGATGTTGAAAGCTTAACAGAAGAAAAAGTGGATGAAGTTGTGAAAAAGTTTCTGAATGATTTTAAAGAGGGTTCATTAGAAACCAATGGGTGGCCAAGGCCTTCTGCATATATAGTCTCAAAAGCTGCTTTGACTGCCTACACAAGGGCTCTTGCCAAGAAGCACCCATCTTTCTGCATCAATGCTGTTTGCCCTGGCTTTGTGAAAACAGATCTCAACTTCAATAGTGGCTATCTTGGTGTTGATGAAGGTGCTGAAAGTGTTGTAAGGTTGGTTCTGCTACCTAATGGAGGCCCTTCTGGTCTCTTCTTTTCTCAAAGTGAAGTTGCATCAGTCTGATATAAGGTCTGTTGTGTACTTGAAGAGAATGAATAAATAACAAGCTATGTGTCTCAAATATGTATCTTGCACAACAAGAAAATAAGGCACATATCCACCCATCATTGCTGAGAACAACCTTAAGGTGAATTGCAGATATTACAGGATTATGTTGCCAATAGTGGCTAACTACAGACATTAATAATTTGAGAAATTTAATTGAGACACAGTTTATTGTTTGTTAAGTTATAATCAGTTTATGGAAGACTTGAATGATCTTTACTAAATTTGTGAAGCTGGTATGTTAGTACTTCTCTGTTTCAAAAATTGTTATGCTCTTACTATTTATGATCCTAACCAGTTGATGAAACTGAACATCCTCTAATGTCAGCGAACACTAAAGCCAGATATGGTAGCAACTTGCTTTCCAAGCCTTGTTTCTTTTAACACTAATCAAGTGCCGCAATTTTAGCTCAAAATATTTTTGTTTTCATCAGAGTGTGAGCAATATGAATACTCTTGTTAACTCTTTTTGGACTCTTACAGGTATATGATTCTTGTTGGAGACTAAGTTAACTATTGATTTATATGTCTTACAATAATCCTATTCAAATTTAATATGAAGTAAAAATGATTAGTTTTTAAAATATATATGACATTTTCATTACGTTAATGAATTTAACAGTTAAAATATCTTGAAATATAATGATAAACACAATATAACAGAGTCATGGTTAAAATACACAATGTAGTATCACCTTGCTTTAAAAAAAAAGACCATATATCAACATCAATGTCTTAAACTATAATCCTTAAATAATGGAAAAAAATTATAAAAATATAATTTTAACCATTGAAAGGCCTTTTCTAACCTAAAATATTATAATATTTTAAAATAACTTAAAAGACTTTTATGTGAAAACAATAAAAAGGTGTTTCAATTCAACGCCCTTGTCCCTGTTGAAAGGTGAATTTGTATGTAAAATTTTCAAGTTTGAAAGCTTATTTCGAGGAAAATGGGAAGAAGTTTCCTTCCAACGTAAAGCCAAACTATACTTTGGCCTAAAGTATGCAAAATTTGGCTTATGAAAAATCATATATAGCATACACAAACACCTTAAATATTTGCCAAATTCTTTTGCTGAAAACATTTGAATAAGCCTTAATTGTATAATTTAAAAATATTTAACATTTGATTGTTTCTTACAAGTATGGACATTTTCACCTTTGCTTGGGAAAATAAGGATTTCTTGTTTTTGCATCAAAAGTAAATGTCTCCCATGGACTTTGCCAACTTTGCGTGCTCAATCCACAACCATTTCAATGACCAAGTTAAGGCTTTTGTGAGAAAGAAGAATATATAACTCAGCCATTGAATGAAATAATAAATACCATTTATGGTTATATAAGCCACATGTATAATAATTAGGTCAAACTTTAAATGTAATTTCTTAATTTTTTATTTTTCATATAAAGTTTGATTTTTATTTTATATTCTTTGTGGATCTCAATACAAAAACTTGTATGAAATATGCTAAAATAAAAAGCTTATCATGATAAGTGAAAAATAAAAATCCTTAAAATCCATATGAATTGGATAAACCGTTCTCTCTTTTGCACCACAATATATGAATTATTTTGTAAAACAAAAACCCTGAAAGACGTTGCAAAATTGTTGGATGAAAATGATCAACAAATTGCACATAAGTTGTTTTTTTTTTTTTTTCTCTGAAAGGTGAAAATTAACCCTAATCCTGCAAAAGAACAAGGATTGATTAACACACAATTCATGACAGAAAAGTAAGCAGCATCGACGTGATTGATGAATTCTTTTACATGTACGTCACTGATGAATTAGTTGTTGAAGCTTCACTTCGGAAAGTTTTAATGTTACGAGGCACATGTGTCTCCAACTTGTTGGTCCCACAGAGAGTTTCTTCCTCTGTCCATTTCCCTCGCAGATCTCAACCAGTTCTTATAAACCCCTTTGGAGATCTGCTTCAAACTCTGTCCCCTTCTTCAACTTCCTCACTCCCCTCACAGGCAAGTTCTCACCTTTCAACTCCAATCCTGCATTTGCATCAACTTGGATGGTGTATTTGTTTGAAGTTTGATAAAATAATGGTTTAAAATTTTTCAGGCTTTTGTGGATAAGAGAGAGAGCTATAATGGCTGCCCCGAAACCTGGTGTTATTGCTTTGTTTGATGTTGATGGGACTCTTACAGCTCCCAGGAAGGTATCTGTTTTCTCTAGAGCTAATTACAATCACTGGCTGTTATTTTGACTTTAAATTCAAGTTTTTGGGTTACCAATGGATGCGAACGCTCGCTGTCCTCGTCGCCGATCACTCGCCGCCGTCGTCACCGCCCTGGGCGCCACCCATCCCTGCAACTCTATTCTTCTACTCTGCTCCTTTTCTTTTTCTCCTCACGTCGCCTCTCTTTTTCTTTCCCCTTACGATCGTCGAGTTCGACAATATTGGTTACCATGGCCACAATTGTGGCTGCAACAGCGACAATTATTTGCAATTTTCTGCAATATCATAGCCACAATTATTTGCAATTTTATGCAATGTCAAGTTAAAACCTTCATTACTGAAAATGTGCATGCTACAATTTGATATAGTTCTAAGACAGATCTGTTACCAATATGCCACATGAGTTTATTCATAATTTTATTGATTATCAAATGCTGTTGTTCCCCTTGCCTACAAAACTAGAAAATCTGTTCTTTCTGATTGTTTAGTTTTGCATCACCTCTACTTATTGTTTCGTACTTGAATGCAAGGTGGCCACTCCAGAGATGTTGACATTCATGCAACAACTACGAAAGGTGTGTGATTTAGAATTTTTTTTTTTTTTTAATATACAGTGCATTTCATTACTTGGCGTTTTAGTTCAACATCTACTTGGCCACGCATAAATCTGTGCTGATATTCTGTCTTTTTTGTTGTTGAATTTTGTGTTGTCTGGGTACAGGTTGTAACAGTGGG
>Ga0214543_1011572_pt1 | contig 12280 bp, 4 predicted proteins | sample CNSS2metaG_FD_160094 | JGI IMG/M metagenome (GOLD analysis project Ga0214543, IMG submission 160094) | Root nodule microbial communities from cowpea collected in UCLA plant growth center, Los Angeles, California, USA - CNSS2 | ecosystem: Host-associated > Plants > Roots > Nodule | place: USA...
TGCCACCTAGCATTGCTTTCTTACTCCTAATTAACCTACAAAGCAAATAAACATAGATTAGCATGTTGGCTTAAGTCAAGTCAACTATAGTCAACAAGTCAAACTTAGTCAAAGGTCAACAAGTCAACTAAAGTTGATTCAACTAAGTCAACTTAGGGAATCAAAAATAACAAACATAAATGAAAGGGATGAAGGATTAGTGAACTTCCTTTCTAAACATGCTTAGTCTTCTTAAGCATGTGCCTCCATCCTTGGTTGGGGTCAATCCTTCATCAATATGGCCGTTGGAGACATCCCTCTATAAATATCAGCTATTTTGGTCGTTGGTACACTCTTTTCTCACCTTCAACACTCAAGAACCTCTCATTTTCTCAAAAACTCTCAAAGTTTCCTTCTCCTTCACTTCAACAATGGTTGAACCTTCTCGTAGGAAGATTCCTACCCGCAGAAGAACTGCATCTCGTGCCCCTCAACCCTCAACTGCACCTAGGACTGCCTCCATTGAAGGTTGGATTTCAAATGAAGATAAAAGATCTAAATTCATCACATTGTGGAAAGACAAGCCCCTTATCACTCCGAAATTCATCAAATCTCAATGGTTTGTCAATCGACGTTTCACAATTCCTACTTTTCTTGCTAAACAAGGGGTCAAATTCTTCACAGAGATTCAAGGCACCTACTACCCCGATCTGGTACGAGCCTTCTACTTCAACTACAAATTCAGAGATGGAGTGGGTTTTACAAAAGTAAAAGGCGTCGAAATCATTCTGGATGATGATATTTGGGAAAATGTTGCTCAATTTCCCATTCATGATGGCACATCTCCAATCCTCACTGCTGGCATTGAAGGGTTCAATAGAATATTCGCCTGTAGATCCTTTATGCAAAGACCGAATCAAGAAATAGGCCGACAATTGCTAGCAGGACCTCTCAAAGTTGATGAGCGTCTACTTCACTATCTTATTGTCTGGATTTTATGTCCACGTGGTACAAATCACGCACAGTGCAGTGAAGCAGATCTCATGATCATCTATGCTATGCTCAATTACATTCCTATTCATTGGCCAAGCATCATTCTTGACACAATGCTCAAAGCCAAGAGATTGCCTCAATATCCACTCTCGTATTCCCTGCTAATATCTCGTATTTGTGAGTACAAAGGTGTCAATGTCTCTGATGAAAAATCTCATAACACCATTGAGGCAAACAAAATTGCGGGAAACTCCTTGAAGCAGATGAAATTTATTCCTTTTGGGAATACTTAGATTCACAAGGATGATATGCCTCCCTCAGACCATGAAGAAGAAGAGAATCCTACCACTGCTCATATTCCTCCTGTTGACACAAATATTGGATCATCCAATGGTGTTGGTGGCTCATCCTCTTCTTTAGAGGATCACATTTTAAACTTAAACAAGAGACTTGAAGAATTCTTTCTCCTCTCCACTCACCGACATGAAGAAGTCACTGGCTTAATTAGAGGATTAGATACTAAAATTTCTAATTTAGAACATAAGTTTGATAAATATGATGAAGATGATGACATGAGTCAAGCATTTTAAATGTCTACATCATTGTTATTTTTTATTGCCTATTGTAAAGTGCTTTCTATTGTTATTATTTCTTAATAAAAATCCATTTTATTTACCACTGTCTAATTGAGGGGGAGCTTTTCTATTAAAACTTTTTTCAAATGATCAAAACAGGGGGAGAAAAAGTTTAAAAGTTTAAACCAAACAGTGCTACTAACAAATCTACTTGTAAGATATTTTATTTGCAGATACTTTAAACATATTGTTTTGATCATCATCAAAAAGGGGGAGATTGTTGGCAAAAACAATACAAGTCTAAATGTTGAAGCAAGATTTTGATGATGATAAAAGAAGCCTGAAAGCCATTTGGAAGTCAATATGAAGAACATGTGTTGTTATGTTTAAAGCTATCTTGTAAAGTGTAATTAGAATAGTTAGAATCAATATGCAAAAAGAAAATTCTAGTATTTCTCGAAAAATCAAAGTGATAATCGATTATCACTTAGGATAATCGATTATCCTAAGCTGAACCAATTTTTTCAAGAAAGCACTGGAATAATCGATTATCACTAGTGATAATCGATTATCCTGGTCAGTTGGATGCGACTGTTCAGTTTTTTACCTAATTTCTGGAACCCCTATTTAAGGAACATCAGAGTTACTTCTAACTTACCTTTTTAAGAAGCTAGAGTGCTAGTGTTGTGACTGCAAGAGAGTTCTCTGAGTGTTCCCAAAAGAAGCTTTGAAAAACCTAGTGTGGGTAGATCGATAACTTTTCCTGAGAGGTGTTCTAGGAGATTGAGTGCTGCTGTTGTTGCTAGGAAAGCTAAGGTCAAGGTTCTCTGTGTGATTCAGATAAAGGTGTTCATCTCTTGTGTGTTCAAGAGAGGTGTTTTCTTTCCTTACTCTTTTATTATCTGATTGTAATCTGTTATTTGTTAGTGATTTAGTTAATCTCGTTTTTGAGAGATTAACAACTGGACGTAGGGTCTTTTGATCCGAACCAGTATAAATACTTGTGTTCAATCTTCTTCTCTATCTCTTTATTTCATCTATTATTGTGTTTAAAGAAATTAATATTTGATTTAATCGATAAATTTTGGAAAATTTTGAAGTTTTAATTTTATTACTTAAAACCAATTCACCCCCTCTTGGTTTTTGTCAAAATGATTAAACATTCCGCTGCGCGATACCAACACTCATTTTCGTCAAATTATGGTCAATTTGGTCCTTTTCACTAACAGTGTTTAAATAGTTAACGTTTTTGAATAGTACATGCCACGTGTCAGCTCCTGGTTTTTTTTTATTTGTTTTTAATATGTTTTTATTTTTTTAAATTTTTTTTAATTTCAAAAAAAATTGTCCACATGTCAAGTCACAATTGTGTCACGTGTCAATGCGAGTGCCACATGTCAGTTTATGGTTGTATTATTTCTTTTTGTTCAATTTAGTCTTGATATTCGTTATTTTTGTTCAATTCAATCTCTATATTCGTTATTTTTGTTTAATTTAGTCCCAAATTTTGTTAAAATAGAACCATTTAACTTTTAAAATTGACATTATTATTAGTTATTTTTTAAATTCAATTATAAATTATAATATTTAATTATAAATTCAATATAATTCTTAAATTCAATTGTTAAATAGAATATAATTATCTAAATATTATTAAAATTTGTAAAATTCACATTTAAATTTAAAATATTTAATATTTTTATTTCATTTTAGATATTAAAATCTAAAACATTTTATATTTAAATGTTAATTTTACAAATATTAGTTTACTTTTCTAAACTATTTTGAATATTTAAAATATTTTTATATATCAATATTAAAAGTATTTTAGAATATAAATATTAGAAAAAAAAATTAATAATTATATTCTTATAATTTAATGTCAATTTGAAAGGGACAAAATTGATTTATTTTAATAAAAAATGAGACTAAATTGAACAAAAATAACGAATATATGGACTAAATTGAACAAAAAATAATAATACTACCACAAACTAACACGTGGCACTAGTATTGACATATGGCACAATTGTGACTTGACACGTGGACAATTTTTTTGAAATTAAAAAAATTTAAAAAAAATTTAAAAAATAAAATAAAAAACTAGGAGCTAACACGTGGCATGTACTGTTAAAAAACGTTAACTATTTAAACACCATTAGTGAGAATGACCAAATTGACTATAATTTAACGAAAATGAGGACCTAATTGAACACAAAACGAAAATAGAAACCAAATTAAATAAAACAACAAAAATAGAGACCAAATATATATTTAAGCCAAAATTGAATTTTTAAATGGGAAGTTGAGATAATTGATTAAGAAGATGACATGTGTCAGGATTTTGCGATTTGTGTTTTCTTTTATATTTTTTATTTTATAAATATTATAAAAGGTAAAAAAATTTGTATTTTAAAATGAAAAGTTGAGATGGTTGATCAAAAAGATGACATGTGATAGGATTTTGCTATTTGTATTTTCTCTTTTCTATTTTTTATAGATATTATAGGTTTCTTTTATCTGAGGACACTTGTTTCCAACGTTGAAACAAAGTTGACCGAAAGTCCAGAAAAGAAAATACGGAGGCATAATTGTTAAACCGAAGTGGGAAATAAAAAAGAAAGAAAGAAAATATCGGTAACAAGTTTATTGAAAAATATATTGCATTTTCCTCTTCTCTTTCATGTCATCTATCACTGTAATTTAAACAAACACATAATAAAAATCATTAATCTTAAAATAAATATAAGAAAAACTATTTAGTGTAATCGAGGATATTAATAAAGTTTATTTAATAATTTTGATTCAGAAAAATAAAAATGTTACTAAATTACTCTAACTCTATTTATTACATGTGATGTAGAAGTATTATTAAAGTAATGAAATTAATTGTGATTGACTCAGATTAAATTTTATATTTAAGTTAATTAATGTAAAATATAAATTTAAATAAATTAAATATTGTTAAAAATATGTAATAGAAATATCACTTGTAACATCCCAATTTTAGTAGCTTAAAACTAATAAAAATAGGGAGTTTCATCGTAGTTCCAAAACAGATAATCCAGTGTACACAATATATTAATACAATCTTACAAAAGATATGACTATAAAAATATATCACTTATACACTTAAACTAAACTAATAAACTCTACACTTAAACTGACCACTGCTAAAGCTCCCATTGGAAACCTCTTCATCAACCTAAAATGATGGCTTTTCATCCTCCAGAAGCGCCTTTGACGCTGCAATCACATCTGCTCTCACTGAATAGGTGATCATCGCAAAAGAAAAACATACAACACGAGACAGACACACAGAAAGTAAGGGTAAGATAATCTGATTAAAGGAATCATACAGTTCAATTATAAACAGAAATAATGCAATCTTTCTCATTTTCACCAGAATCACATAGACCACCCCAAACACAATGCAGATATATTACTCTAGACTCGATATCCGGATTATGTAAGCGACATTGGATCTTTGGGTGACTTGCACCTGTGAAGATTTCCAAACTCTGCAGAGTTTGGACACAAGGGGTTATCACCCAACCACTCCCAAGGTAAGTCCCCTTCGCATCTGTGACTGAATCGGGTCCACAGACTAGGACCTCCTGCTACTCCTCACGACATAATCCATTACACTCTACATGAGCCTTAATGATTATTGGAGCGTCAGGATACCAACCCATACGGAGTCCTCATGTCCTTACACACACTAACATACTCTTTTGAATTTCCCTTGAAATTCTAATTCAACCACTTCTTCTCATATTCCAACTTCATGCAATTTCACCACACATATTACCAGTCATAACAATTCATGCATATCATAACTAAGTTCACATTTTAACATTTAAACATAGCTTCATCCATTAGAAATAGAGAAATAACACTCAGCTGCAGAGGTTCTCGCCCAAGCTAGAGGGTCTCGCCCAGGCGAAAAGGGCTCTCTCGGTTAGGCGAGTCATTCTCGCCTGAGCAAGGCTCGAAACAGAGAACAACCCAAACTTTGGGCGAATTCTCGCTCAAGCTAAGCTGTCTCGCTTAGATGAGAGTGACTCTCGCTCAAGTGAGACTGGCTCGCTTAGGCGAGATCTCACGTAGAGATGGGGATGAGTTTCTGGTGTTTTCGCTCAGGCGAGAGCTGCTCGCTTAGGCAAAAATACCAGATTCCTAATCTGTTCTCACATGCAACAGTCCATGAATCTAGCACCATCCAATCATACACTCAATTACACATTTTAAGCACTCATACAACACTCAATCATGCAATTCAAAGTCATCAGAATGATTTCTATACGAAATTCAAGCAAAACAGTTAGCTTCCCTTACTTATTATCCTGTTTAGACAGCTTTACAAACGTCAACGCCTTAAAAACGTCAACACCTCTAACTCCACAGGATGCTCTATCTACACATAGAAACATCACAAGAACGATCAGGACATACCGTTATGATCACTAATCAGCAAAGACTCATACTGATGATTAAAACGTCGCATGCAAGCAGAAGAAGTAGAAAATAGAAAAAGACTAAAAAAGAGAGCGAAAACTCAACTTACACGAACGGAGCAACTGATCGGTCCAATTTGAAGAGCTCTTATGGTCTCGGTTCTTCAATCAGACGATCAGAGAGACAGAACCTCTAGAGAGAAGTCAGAGAACTCTAGAAAAGTGGTTTCTAGAGAGATGGTGTGTTTTAAAATAATGAAACTTGTTTATAACAATTCTATTTATACTAAAACCTTTTAATATTAAAATAATTGAGTCAAGCTATTTTTAAACCACTATCACTTTTAAAACGTCATTTTCTAGGGTCTTACATCACTTGTAATAAAAGTATCATCATAACATTTATATAAAAATTAAATTTTGTCTAAATTTGGAGTGCTTGAAATTGAAAATTTTTAAAAAAATTTGGACTAAAATCAAATCAAATTAACGAATATGAGGATCAAATTGAGATTCATACACTAATTTGATACGTGTCACCATATTAGATTGACACATGACACACTATAGACATGACATGTGGCATAAATATTTTTTAAAATAAAATTAACAAATTTTGAAAAAAAATTAAAAATTCAAAAAAAATTCAAAAAAAAATTCAAAAAAGCGAAGAGTTGACACGTGGTACCTACTTAACGATATTAGTTTTATACTAACAGAAAGAACATAATTGGTACTAATTTACAAAAATGTGGACCTAAATGAGACTAGTAAAAATACGAAGATCAAATTGAGATTTTGGTAAAAAATAGGACGCACGAAATATTTTAACCAAAATAAAATGTATCTTTATTAATAAATTTAAATAAAATTTATGTAAAAAAATACTACATGAGACGATTGTTTTCTTCCAAAAGTAGCATTGAAAAACTAAAGAACTGTAATAAAGTCACCTGAGAAAAATGAGATATTTTCCAGCCATAGTCCTCGTGGTACATAAGCTTCCCACTACCCCCCACCAACCTATTTTTGTGCATGTAGGGAGAACAAAAATCCTTCGTCAAGATGAACTTAGTGGGTTTAACTTGTTCTCCACTCGATGAACTTTCTGGGTAAGTAAAAGTTCATAGCTTTTTCCCATTTTCTCAGTGATAGAGTAAGTTCAGTGACCTTTTTAACCATTTGTTTTTGTACCACAGTAGTTCAAATCAAGAGGCACAAAAGGGGGATACAGACTTTGTTTTGGTAACTTCATGGTTATGATTAAGACTTTGTTTTGGTGAAGTTTAGAAAAACGTTCTAAAGTTAAAATGCTGAGCTAACTAATGGTTTTTGTTGGTGTGGCAATGGTTATCCAGGGGACACAATGTGGTCGGTGAGAAATTAGATGGCTTAGTCTTTACCATGAATGCAGCAAAGGATTGCGCTCAGGTTTGGAGCTATCTATCTATCTATCTTTCTTCTTTTACCAGTAAAGTGCATATTTTAATAATCATTGGCCTCAGAAATACAAAGTTATTGATGAAGTTACATTTGTCGGTGATACTATAAATTGCTCCAATCCAACAAAGTCGAACACCCCAGAATTGCTTAAGCATGTTGATAAGGATTTGATTCTGGTCATGTTTACTAGAAATATTTTCTTGGAAGGATGAAATTTAGTAGTATATTTGTACACCGAGCCATTTTTGTTTGAGTGTGACGTTTACTCTTGAAATTGATACATCAGTTAACTAAATGATTGATAAATGATAAAATGGTTAAATATGTTTTTAGTCCTTTAAATTTGACGCAAAATTGAAATTTGTTCGTGTTCGAAATTTTGATACATATTAATCCTTAACCTCTAAAAATGAATAGACGTAGTCTCTTTAACCCAATTACGTTAATATTTTTTTTACATATCAAACGCGTTTGCCAGTTTTTATTGAAACAAAAATATGTCAAACAGTGTAAACAACTTAAATACTAACATGAGACGTGTTTGATACGCAAAAAAAAATTAACGTAATTGAGTTAAAAAAACTATATCCATTTATTTTTTTAAGTTTTGATACTAAAATGTATCAATGTTCAGATATTAAAAAATATCTAACCCTCCACAGAATTAAAAATTTAGTGGTCCTTATGATTTCATGTATTAAAATGACATGTGATTGTTATTTTTAGGAACTTGTGTTACATGTTGGATGGTATAAATCATGTCTTCTAGAATTGATATTGATATCGATGTTACAGGGCCTAGCAGCTCGTTTTGGTGAACTAGAAAAGTCATCACACGTTATTTGCACCTCTTTGGCCAAGTTTGAATCAGCCCTAAACACAGACTCATCAGGAAAACTTGGGCACCCTGCTAAGTTACTTGAGCCACAAAATCCTCACGACTCTGCCACGTGCAGGGGAATTCAAAAGAGTCTAACAAATCAGACTCGTCACAAAATTCCCAGCACAAATGTCAAACCTTCAAATGACCCCAATCATATTTTTCACGGGAATGTCAAGACTAAGCCATTTCCCTTGAATGACTCAAGGGACTCCTTTAAGGTACAAAACTATCTATTTTTACTAGTAAAGTTCTGATTTTATGACAGTTAACCTTGGAAATATAATGATTTAATAAAGTTATGGATAGAATTTTTAAATATAATCACAAGATTGAATGGTACACGTACACGTATCCAATTTGTTTTTTAAGTGTTAACTAAAAATAGTATAATTGATAAATCAAGTGATTTTTACTGACAAGTAACCTATATTTACCGGTTAATTACAGTGTGATTGAATGGGAGAGATAATTACAATTCTAACATTAGAAAAACAAAACTAAAGAAATTTTTTATAGTTTTTATAAAAGATTTGCAAAGATATAAAGTAGTGTATATATATTTATATCATATTGAAATGAAAAGAAAACTATAGACTCAAGATTTATTGCATCTAAACCCATAAATGGAAATTAGCTACTCCAAGACATTTGGAGGATTTTAGCAAACAAAATTGATGAGTCTTTATGATTTCGTAGACAAGAATGACATGTCATTTTAATGTTAGGAAACTTTATGCTACATGTGTGATGTTACGAATCAAAACCTGATGGTTTTGATACTGATTTTGATGTTACAGGATGTAGCAACTCATTCTGATGAACTTAAAAAATCATCACGCTTTGTTTTCAATTCCCTGGTCAAGTTGGAATCGGCTCACAATACTCGCACATCAACAACAAAAGGCAACATGCTAGGATATTTTGGCCACAAAATCATTTCAAAACCAGCAAGGGAATCCAGAATAGTACACTAAGTCGTGATCAAATTCCCAACCAAAGGGTCAAACTTTCATATGGGCGCAATAATTTCTCTGATGACGATGACTACACTAATCTTTTTGACCATGACTCCAAGGGTATTAAGCCTTTCAATGATTGCCTGCATTCCAGGTCAATGCAGATGATGAAGTGCAAAATTAATACAAAGGATTATTCAAATAAAATGCAGATTTGCACAAGCAACTTCAAGAGAGTGAAACAATCAAAAGTAGTACCAATGGTTTGTACACCTTGATAAATAGATGTTTTTCATGTTAATTCATTACACCTTGTAATAATTAGTCACTCAAATGTAACAACAGGGTCTTGGCAACTTCAATTCAGTACCAAGGTTAACTAATGTTCTTATAGAACAATTTCCAGCTCCATTGGCCACGTACCGAACAATGAAGACCCCAACACTCAAGTCACATACCAGTTTGTCATACAAGGATGTGACGACGAAAGTCCCTGTCTGTAATAGAAAGGGAATATCTATGGTATAATGTCTAATATGATGAGAGTTGCATTGGTTAATTAAGTTTAATTGATATTAATATTTATCTAATCATTAATCTGTTGTCAGTTCATCAGGTCCAAGTTTCCTCCTTCACCTGAGATGCTATAACTCCTGCTGAGATTAAAGTATGTGCATATATGTTTAATCCAGAGAATCATCTCAGGTAACAAGATTAATTCTTGGTTAAGTTTCTAGTTTGGTTAAGTGATTACTTAATGTTTGTTGAAAAGCTTCACACATATGCACCTAACTGAACACATGGGTACACTCTGGCAGGGAGGTTGTACTAAGGATTGGAAACAAGTTTGCTAACACAGAAGACATTCAGTGTCTTTGTCCAGGCAGGGAGATTGAAGATAAGGTTAGGCATAGATTCTATTCTATGCCAAATGGGATGTGCTATGTTCGTATAATGGTTATTTGAATGTTGTGTTTTATGTTCTTGACAACAGATTATTAATATTATGGCCTTGAAAACTACCTTGATGCAACTTCATCAACTAACTGACCAAACTGTTTGGTCATTACCATCCTCATTTGCGGTATGTGCATTTTTTGTTCTTACTGATTTGATCTGATCTAATCAGAAGCAAAACATGTTGGCCTGACATATATGTTTGGTTATAGGATGATGTTCTTCAAGGACAATCAGTTAACCGACTCACAACGACTTATGCAATACATTTGATGCCACCCTTCTCTAGTCTTAAATGTGTAAAGTGATAACACCATTGAAGTAACATTTTATTTGATATAATGTTTATAGAAAGGTTGCTCATGTTCTATCTCGCACAATTTACAGATTTACTTACCGGTTAAAGATGGGGGACATTGGTATTTGGTGGTTGTTTCATTGGAGGAGTGAATTGTTCATCACCTAGACTCATGCTTACATGTGGGACAAGGTAGACACATACACAATTTCATAAGGACAATGGTACTTACACAAATTGCTAGCAACACACCTTACACTTCCTCTTAGTGTGCATCCTCTAGCACTAATTTAGGAATGAAATCCACAAAATGAAGAATGCTTCACTAGTTTATTTTCTTCTTTTGAAAGAACTTGTAGAAAAGTTTATTTGTTGCACAGTAATCTAAAAGAAAGCAGGTTTTTATTCTATTGATTCATTTAAAACAGGACATCATCGATCTCTATATATTAAGAACTCTGATAATTACAAAGAGATTTCTAGAACTTCTAACAACTTTTAACAACTTTTAGTAGAACACTTAGAATCCTATCAACAACCAAGTGCATGCCTGGTTGTGTTTTGAACACCCACTTCATCGATGCAGTGTTCAGTCTTGGCTCAAATGATATCTTCAGAATACTTTCCGCATGAATATCTGAGTAGCATACACAAAATCAGGTGGCGGGAGATCGTGGACACAAAGGGAATATCAAACTGTGAACAAAGGTGAGCAAGTTAAATTATAGTACACAAGTTATATTTCCCACTCCTACATGTGTTAGTTGGCCCTATGTGTTGATCCCTCACCTTTCTTGACCCTTAAAACCTCCTTTGTTTTTTTTTTTGGAATATAATTTGATCATATTGATAATGAAATAACATGATCGATCCAATAACATAAGGCTAAAATTTAATATTATTTTAGAAAGTAATTATGCAACTAACTTGAATGCAATGGGAAAATTTATGGTAGAAGTATGAACTAAATTTTATACCTTACAATTGTTTATATTATAGTTTTAAATGTTTTAATTTCTTACCATTATTATTTCTTCTATTTTAGTTTCTTAGTAAGATTTAAATTTTTAACATTGTATAAATGTTGTTTTTGTGTTCTTCTCACTTATGATTTTAACATGAAAAAAAAAATACTAATTAACATAATTAAGATAACAAAAAATACTTTAGATTAAGATAATTAGATTTCTTAATTATGGTTTTAGCATGAACATTAAATAGTTTTAGTTAACATAATTAAGACAAAAATGATTTTATGTTAAGATAATTTGGTTTTATAGTGAATAGATGGTAAAATGTGTTACTCGATCTAAATTTTCTATTTTTTTTTTCAAATGAATAGTTCATATTGATAGGTCTATTCTTATTCTATTTTATAGAAATAGAAACATTTGTGTACCGGTACATCCAATAAGTCTCACATCGCTGAGGGGTTAAGGGAAGTTTAAATACTCCTACCTTTTTCCACCCTCCGAGTCGTCTGCAGAGCTCACACGTTTCAAAACGGATAATACCTCGGGGACGCGGTGGTCGTTCCTAATAAATGATGGTTGCCGAACAAATTTGGATCGGAATCAGAACATTTAGTTAAATGTGCTCGAACATAAAGGACCTATATATTTTCTTCCATTTTCTTTATTATATATATATATATATATATATATATATATATATATATATATATATATATATATATATATATATATTTATAAAAAATTATTAATATATATATATATTTT
>Ga0214543_1011574_pt1 | contig 12276 bp, 4 predicted proteins | sample CNSS2metaG_FD_160094 | JGI IMG/M metagenome (GOLD analysis project Ga0214543, IMG submission 160094) | Root nodule microbial communities from cowpea collected in UCLA plant growth center, Los Angeles, California, USA - CNSS2 | ecosystem: Host-associated > Plants > Roots > Nodule | place: USA...
TTTTTTTTTTCTTCTTTTTTTTTTTTTTTTTTTTCGGACCTCCTTTTGCGTGTTTCATGATAGCTGGGGACATTTTCTTCCTTTGCGCATCTTTCCTTATTCGTTAATTTTCAATTATAAAAACAAACAAAACATATGCACAGATATCATCTAATTAGGATAAAATAATTGCTCAATATAAACCTATTAAGAATTTTAAAGGAAACCATGCGGGAAAAAAATTAAATTTCTTAATTTGTTCCTACTTCTCCTTCCATCCAATCCATTTAAAATATATTTTATTAAAAATTTAATTCATTTAAAATCTATTGTATTCAATTTAAATTTAAATTTGATTTACATTTTAATTTTTTAATTGAAAATCTATTATTTGAATACAAATTTTCAAATATGAAAAATCCAAAATATCTAATCCAAATTTGTAATATAAAATTTTAGATTGGTTGGTCTAAACCAAGTTGAAGATTGAGTCAAGTCAGTCCGAGCTCAAGGTCGAGACGTATCGACCCTGTTTCAAGGTCAACTAAATTCGGCCCAACTGAACTTTGGCTGAGTCGACCCAAACCAAAATCTGGTTTGTTCATCCCCAACCGAATTTGATCAAGTCAACACTGATCGAAATTCGGTCGACCTCAGTCAAGTCGCCTCTGGCTGAAATTTGGCCAAATTCGACTAAATCTTCTACGAACGAAATATGACCGTATTTGGCAAAGTTGGCCCCAGTTAAAATTTGACTAAGTCGGTCTTAACCAAAATAGGTTGAATTCGACCAAGTCGGTCGAACCAAAATTCAACTGTACTCGATCGAATCAGCCCCAACTGAATTTTGGCCGAATTTGGCCAAGTTTAAACGAGTTAGGCTCAAATGAAATACTGTCATATTCGTTCAAGTTGGTTCCAACCGAAATTCAGCCAAATTAAATGAAGTCGGTTGAGCCGAATTACATTTTTTCACTTATAATTTTTTCCCTTGAAAGTTTTTACACTTGTAAAAAATATAATAATTTGAATATTTAGGTGGAGTGATTTAGTATTTAATTTTTTAAAAATCATTTTAACATGTATATATAAGTTAAAATTAAACTTGATTACTAATTTTTTTCTCTAATTGAAAAGGATAAAATTTGATCATTTTAAAAAATATATGGAGATGAAATTAAATGAGAATTTTAAAAATATAGACTAAATTGATAAACAACTACGGTTATAACACGTAACACGACATAACTTGACACGTAACAATTTATTTAATTTTTTAAAATACTATATAAATTTAAAATAAAATTTCACTAATTAAACACATGATATGTACAGACATTATATTAATGTAAATTTTTAAAAAAATCAAATTAAGCCTAAAAATAATAAGATAATCGAAATAAATTATACGAAAAAGTTAAAAGCCTAAATGACTATTTAAGGTTAAATTAAAATGCAATCAGTTCCTCAAATTAGTAAGCATCGTTGTACATCAATATATCTTATCTAAATGTTCTAGTTCACTAGACAAATCTTTTAGGTTATTATGAAAAAAATGTGTAATTTGTACAAGAAATTAATTATAGTTTGGAAGCATAGTGTTGTGAAAACTGGTATCGTCCTTGACCTGGTTAAAACAACATGTCAATAATAAATGATTAGACTTTTGGGTCAGTAATTGACTTTGCCTTTTAACTTTATGTAATGTACAACTAGAATAATATAATTAATCATGTTTTCTCCACCAGTAATTTATAATACGTCAAGTATATATAAAAATAAATAAAAAATTACGAGGATCAAACAAAACTATGTTAATAAATAAGTCAGAATTTGAAAGTCAATGAAAACCAAATCTATTTACTGCATTTCATTATACAATCATTTCACTTTCTATGTACTTCATGCAATCAGAGACACTTTATTAAAAACATTAATTACCAACTAGAATTTCTATCCAAGCTCTATTCTAATTAACCCCTTTTATTTTGTTTCCTCCACAACTAAATAAAAACATAAATCAATATCATAGTTCAAAGAAAACAATTTTACAGTTGTAGTCATGGATATTTTTTGCACGCATAATCATGTTTAGACGATTTAATATATATTGTCTCCAATACTAAAACCAACAAATAATTATTGAAAAGATACTCCATCTACATTATCATCTCTAAACGCAAATATGAGATTTCAAAACTTTTTTTTTTCTAATTTAGTAAATTAAAATATCAATCGACCCAACAAACTGATCCGTTCTAGCCCATTATCCTCCTTTTTTTTTCATTTAAAATGAATGAGTAGATCGAGCAATGTTGTTTCTTCTTTTCTTTTCGAATCTCTGTTATTACTAACTACACTCCATACTAACAGAAAAAGTTCAAAGTATTTTTTCTTACTGCACCACACCGTTGTTGTTGTTGTTATAGCAGCTGATAAGCCATTGTTGCTGCACCTTCACTTTTCATATTAAAAATTATGAAGGTGTACTTAGAAATTACGAGATTGCAAGAGGAAAATCTTGACCGATACTGATTCGGCCCAGTTAGAATAGCAGTTCAAACAGACCCATCAATTTTGACATTCATAAACCTAAGTCCAGTAAGTTTCACAATAGCTGGTAAATGCCATTAGACGAGATGAAGTTTGAAAATAATAACTAGAAATACAATTTATTTTATTCAAGTAGAAGCCAATTCACAAGCAAATCCATATTCCCTTTGTCAAATTTTCGTGCTAAGCTTTAAAATGTAAGAGTTATTTATTTCGAAATTGGTTCATTTTCTCCTCCGGTTATACTTGCTGTTTAAAAATAATTTTATGTTATAAAAAATAATATTATAGACAAGGCTTACTTTTTTTAACAAATAAATTCACTAGATATACTTGTAATGGCTGAAACATTAAAATTTATGTCAATGCACGTACACAAATAAATAAAGCAAGTGAGCAAGGAAACAAACTCAGTGAAAAATAATCTAAATAATACAAAAGAATGCAAATCAGTTAAAAGATATATTCAAGTGAACAGGGAGATGATGATTCCAGAAGTAATTTAAATAAGCAGAAAAGAGCATACAAAATGATTGAAAATAAATGAAAGGGGGGAAATTAAAATGAACTAATAAACGTGAGTATAAATTTTAGAAATACAAAATAGGAAAAATAGATAAACAAGAATGAATACGAGTTTGGAAATATGATTTAAATAAACATACAAGTGGATAAAATAAATAACCTCATTTTTTAATTATTTTTATTATTTATTTTTATTATAGCCAAAGTCGGAAGTTTTTGAACGTTAGAAATAGTGATGGAGTAGTCAATTTTGAATGAAGAGGTTCAGAGTAGGGTCAACAAAATGTGTATGGGTGTGTTTTCTTCTTTATTTCATTTATTTATTTCACACCATCTAAATAAAGTAAAAAATAGACGAGAACTTTTTCTATAAGTTATAATCACGTCTAAATTCTCAACAATTACCCGCTTATACGTGAGTCCCTTCACATATATTCTTAATTTGTATCATCGTTAATTTTAATGGAACATATTTATCTAATCTTTTGTAAAGAAAACTTTCGATGCAAAAACTCATTTGAATTGATTACTAAATCATCAACTTTGATATTATTGATGAGTCTTTTAAGAAATGATTAATTAAGAGAGATAATAGACATGATTTCAACCTACAGAAAAGGAATTAGCACAACTCTCAATCCAAAAAATTAAAATAATTACGAATCTTCTTATATAATATTTAACTTTTTTATCTTTATTCAATTTGATACTTATACTCATGCCTCAATTCCAAACTATATTGAACAAGGATTTATTTGATTAGAAGAGAGATTAAACTTAAAGACTATGTTTGACAACACCTAAAATGAATTTCCTTTACCTATTTTATTTTTGTTTAAACATATAATTTTAAGTGTAGTTAAATGTTAAGTTCGTGATTAATTTAGATATTTTTAATTAAATTTCTATTAGATTTTTTTTTTTCATTAAATATTCAATAACACATGGACTATATGTTGTTATGCTTTCTTATAACTTATAACAATTAACAAAGTTTCTTTCATTACTATGATTGATGAAACCTATTATTATCTAATACATTTTCAATGAAAGAAATAAAAGTTATTCAACATCAATCCTAATATAATTTCATATTAATCTCAATCTCATAAACTTCACATTAATGTGTGAAAAAAGTAAACAATATAATGATATAAAATAACACTCGTGAAAGAATTAAACTATGTGAACTTATTTAAGAAAATATATACTTTTTTGAGTATTTATAAATAAATTTTTATTAAAAAAATATTCGGTTAAAAATATTCAAATTTACCGTAAACTTAAAACTTAATTTTATAATATATTTAGTTATATCCGACCGTAAAATTTTACTGTATATACATGCAAGAAAGAAAAAAACAAACTATTTTGGACGATTAAATTAAGCAAGACAAAGGACACGCATCCCAACAAATTACTCAGAAAGACCAGTACATTTTTGAATTCACTTTTTCTTGCCATGAAACAGAGAAATAAGTGAAGGGATAATGCGAGTTATCTTTATCCATATTTCATGGTTTTAGAAAAAAGTGAAAAATGTAGTTTATTTATCGTTTGTTTGGTAACAGGTGTGTATTTATTTTGATTGGAGTAGCAAACAAAAGGGTGAAAGAGACGAATAAATAATGCACGTAACGTAGCTATAGCTGGTGGCAGGTGAGGTCCCTACTGCCACCAAAACTTGAATTGAAAGACTCCATTCCGTGACCCTCTCTTCCTCCCAATCCCATTTTCTTTTTTCACCCTTTTTCCCCTTTCCATTTCTAGCACCACTCTTTTTCATTTTTCACTGCCTAACTTCACCACCACCACATTCCCATTATTTCTACTTTCTCCTCTTCATTCTTCACACCTAACTACCACTTTGTACCTTCCAAAACAATCCACACATTTACTTAACGTTTAGGGCAACCTCTACTTTGTGACATCATTTATGACATGCCCTTCACTAAAATCCCCCATTAAAGACCGTGACTCATCAATCCATTCTCTACAGCTGTGTCATTTCCATGTGCTCTTTCACTCTCAAAAGCATATCAACACCCAAACCCCCTAACCCATTCACCACCTTTCCATCACCACGTGCATACACTTTTCAACATCGTTAAAGATTAACATCGCATTTTAAAGTAAAACTCAATAAAAGAAAATTGAAAGTACATTTAATATCGACTTGTTAACGATGTAGAAGTGTACATGACATATAACAAAATCTCTTTTCATTATTATTATATGCCAAGGAGGGGGAGAGAATCATTAGAGACAGAGAAGATCAAACCAGAACATTGGATTTCGTCTTTTAGCGATTATGGAGACAGAGAATCCTCGTCGTATTGAAGTGCAAAACCCATATATAGCATCCCTCAAAAGAGAAACACAGAGCCACCATTCGTATGTGATAACCACCACCGAATTAACTTTATGGAAAAAATATGAAAATAAAAAGTAAAACACACACTACTCATACTCATACAGGTTTATATATAACCAACAAAACAATGTCGGCTTCGGTCCCCCCATGTTTCCCATGTCATTCAATGTGGAATCAATCCCATACATAACATAACATCCCCTTTTAACGTTATTGATGAACCAAGTTGCAAAAATGCAAATTTCCATTTTCCACCCCCCACCCTAAGAGTAATGGGTCCCCCTAAGATTAAAGGCATATAGACTATATCGGAAAAAAAAATAAAAATTGTACACCATGCTTTGAATATGTGGCACCAAATTTTGATCATAAAGTCAACTTTTATAAGCGGAATTTTGCCACCACTCCTAAAGAACCAACCGCTGAAGAAATGTCGTGGCTACATGATTATCGGAAAGCTGAACCGGTTTCCAGACCAAATTATTACTAAGCTGTATGTACACGGAACGACGCGGCTATCTCCTTCTTTTTCCGTTATTGCTGCTGCTGCTGCTGCTGCTGCTGATTGTTTGAACACGTACACTTCTCGCGATTTTCTGAAAGAGTCTAACCAAAGTGTACACAAACATATACACAAAATGAGTACCTCAATGTGTGTAAAAATGCTTATGATATGATGCATATGTTGTGTAGTTTTGGTGTTTTCTGAAAATGGTAAACGGTTTTTCTGTTTTTGTTTGAAAGAAAATGATTTTATTTTGGTGTGCGCCTGGCCAGACATAGGAGTGAGAGAGGTTGGTTTGTTGTAACATACCTCAACTTGCTTTTGAAGGTCTTTAATGTACTCAATAGCCAAGTCCAACATGTCTGCTGTGTTTGTTTGCTGCAGATAGAGGAAAACAACATTGGTATATGCGTCCTCCACCACTCACACATAAAAAGGTGACGCGTGTGACTGTGCAACAAGTCAAAATGTTACCTTATCCATGTTGGGGACGAGATCTTGCAGTTTCCTCATTCTCTCACTAATTTTAGTTCTTCTAACCTGAAGCCCAATTCACACACATAACTGTTTCAAACTTGCCCAATTATGCCTAGGCATATGCAATCAAACTCAAACTCAACAATGCAAAGTGTTTGGTCCTTTCCATGATAAATTATTGAGCTAAAGTTTCGGCTGCCTATTTTAGAATTAAGAACCCAAGTACAAGTGAAGAAGAAAAGGAAATTATTTGGGATCTGGATGCTTGAGTTGTAGGACAGTGTCCTGTTACAAGAGAGAAAATATTTGATGGAATGGAACCAACACAAACCATGGTGGGTCCTATTATCATGTCTTGTATCTTTCTTTCTTTATATATATTAAACAAATAATCACTCATAAAGAATTTTCAAAAATAAGCAACCATTTTTTCAAAAACAACGACAAAAAAACGAGGAATTTAATCCAATCATACCCTTTCTGCAATGCTTCTTGGGTGAGTGGCACAACCTCGCTTGGCACGGATTTTGCAAGGAACAGAATCTGAGAGCTGTAGAAACTTCTCAATGGCTGCCATTTCTGCAGAAGTATTTGGCAAACTCAATTGATGAGCCAAACCAGTGGAAGGTTGGCCTCCTGCTTCGTTCTGATCAATGCAACAGAACAGAGATCAAAGATCAATGACATTACAATTCAAAACTACACTACACACACATATTACAACGATATATCCAATGGTACATACCTGAGTTTCAGGTACGTTTAAACCAGAAAATGGTTTTACATCTTCTTCTCTGTATCTCTTCAGACCTGTCATATTATCAGACATGATTGCAGAATCATCCCACGAACCAACGGGGAAACCAGGGATGAATTCATTGCCCTGGCTTTCAGCAAACCCTTCGTTTTCTGGATTATTCTGTGTAGTGTTTTTGTTTCCAATTTCAGCCCTTGATGACATTAATCCCGAAGAGTAGTTTGGGGCATTCTTCATCCTTGTTACGGGAGAAAAGTTTGCTTCCTCAGTGCTGTTATTAGCAGCTCCCATAGTCCCCCCCATGCCTCTTACAGCAGCATAACCTGTTAATCAAGCTCGCATAGCGTCATTATCACAACCTATTCATGGAGTAAGAAAATGAAGATTGTAATAAATATGAAAGCCTAAACCAGGAAATATCGATCACTGTACCCATGTTTAGCTCAACCAACCTCCTCACAAAATGAAACATTCCCACCAAATTCTACCAAGACCATATGAGATTCCAGAGAAAAACATCAATCTCTCAAAATATAAGTATCTGTCATGTTTTTACATACCCACAAAAAGAATGATATAATTTATTATACACTTGCATTTAATCTTTTTTTTTTTATTTTACGTTTTTAAAAGTGGATTTTTTTTAATAGCTATAATTCCTCTGTTTGATCTGTAGAGAAAATCCATCGATTTAAAAAAGTCAAGTTTTGATTTTTTTTTTCTCCCGACCTTTTTTATCTGCCGGTTGCTCCAGCAGCAAAATGTGTCCGAAACAACAAATTTGAAGATATTTATACCTGAACTGCCAAGGAGTAATGTAATTTTTTCCCAGAAGATTTTTCTTCCTTACGCGTACATGGGATGATTTAAAAAAGAAAAGAAAAGAAAACCGAGATGGAAACAAACCATAGAATCTCCATGGGAAATAAAAAAGGTTCCATTTTCTTTAAAAAGAAAGGAAAAAAAAAGGTGAAATGAAATAAATAAATAGCAAAAAAAGGAAGGAAATGAAATTGGACATACCAGTTTCAATGTTAATGTTTGAAAACAATCCAGCAGGTGAGCTACCATGTCTGATAAGATTTGAAGCAGTTCTACGACCAGTCTCCATCTGGTTTGGCAAAGGTGGTCGTCCAGTGTTCTGGTAAAAATTCTGAGGAGCAGAAGAGCCATAATTATTAATATTACTTTGCTGTTGTTGATGTTGTTGGAGAACAAGGGACTCATTATTGATGGGTGGTAAAGGCATATCCTTAGGTTGTTGATTAACCTCTTCTTTAACAGCAACAACGGTTGAGGGATTTTGAGTAGGAAGTGCATCCTCTGCATCAGCATCAGCAGCATCAGCATCGCCCCCACCAAGACTATTCACAAAGCGTGTCAACATTCGTTCGGTTTCGGGGCTCGAGGGTCGATTGAAAACGTGCTCGTAGAACTCACGGTCGATGATGCTCGAAAAATAAGAACTCGGAGCCGATCGATACCGTGTCAACCCTGAATTCGTCGGCTGCTGGTGGTGATCCAAAAACATGGGAGGGTGCTGCTGAAGATCTGACTCCATTACCCTCTTCACTTCTCAATCCACACGTGCCTCCAATCACAAACCAAACCTTCCTTTTCCTCTTAGACTATCTTCTGAGTTCTAACCACTCTCATCAGATCACACCAACCTCTATTTCCACAGAAAAATACAATCTTTGTCGCAGCTTTTAGCAGAACAATTCTAAAGATCTATACCCAACAAAGCAAACCTCCTAAAACCAAATCTAGAAAGAGAATTCAACTCAGAACTCTAATTGGGCCGCCTCAAAATCAGGAACAAGCTAAGAAAAATAAAAAGGAAACAATATGAGCTGTAGTAGTTTCTACTTTCTACTTTCTATCTATCACACTCACACATAACATCGAAAGTCATAGAAACTAACGGTAACCGGTTTTTCTGTTCCTGAAAGTGAATCAAAAAAACAAGTCAGCTCACGGGGACAAGACAGGCAAAAAAAGAAAGAAAGAGCAAAGGTATGAAGTTTGGAGAGAACATGTATGCTGTTGTACCTGGTGTTGGTGTGTGAGTGTGTTGTTCTGGGTCGTTTAAGGTTGTGTGGAGTGGTGGTGGAGATGGGTGGGAGAAGGTTCAAGAGAAAGAGAGAGGGATTAGAAAAGTAATAGCAATGGATTTAGTTGGTTTGTGAGGAGGTGCAGCCAATGGGAAGTGAACAGAACCAAAAATCCAGCTCTGAGATTTGTGGTGCGTGTTTGGCTGGAGTTTTACGAAAACGCCCTCAGTTTTTTGGAGAAACCAAAGGGGTGAGGAAGATGGCAGAGGGGGTTCCAAAGGGAGAAAGAACACAAGTTAATCCTATATTTAGAAGTAAAGGTAGGTTTTTGATAAAATGGGAAGTATACGAGGTGAAATGACTTTATTGCCTTCCCTCCATTCCCTCTCTTCTCCCCTACCGCACCTTCATCTCTCTCATTCACATCATCATCATCAATGAAATCATTTAACTATCATTTCATTTTCCAGCACAAATATTTCCAACACACATCACACATCCATGGATCAATCTTTTTTTTTTTTTTTAGTAAAAACTAATTATAATTATATAATAACAACCAACACAAATTAATATTTTAATTCCCTCCTTTGACTTTCTTTAAATTTTGTTTAGCATCACTTTACTTATCTTTCAAGCATTTTTCATATAATTTCTCTCAATATGGATATTAGGGTTGCAGCAGTTTCGCTCCAGTGTTCAGTAAAAAGGTAAAAAATAAAAAACATTTGGGTTAAGGTTGCTTGTACTTATGTTTAGTTTGTATGATAATTGAGTCACTCAATAAACTACAAATGTTTCTTTTCCAAATTTATGTAAAAGAGTCTTCAATTATAAATTGGTAAAGTTTTCACACAATGATTCATCCATTTCCATTTATAGAAAACATATCTTTTTCCAATTGTGTGTTGTTTAGTCAACGCCTTCACACCACCTTCGACTTTTATTTTTGACAACACATTTGTTATCTCTTAAATAGTGTTTAATAAGTATCGTATTTACTATTTATACAAAGATAAATAAACATAATACTGAGGATTTAACTGGTTTAAACCAACAGAATATGAGAATAATCCTAAATCTTCTAGTATTTGTAATCCATGTTTACTATAAAGTAGATATAAAATAGAACATTATCTATTACCTAAGTAACAAATGTTAGACATCAACACTCTGATTTGGGTAATGTTCTATGATTCTTTTTTACATATCAATGTCTCTGAATATTCCAATAAAGAAATGATTGTTTTTCTCTTGAAAAATACATAACATATACCAAATAAACGAAAATTAATTAGAAGTGAATTTTAAGTCTAACTTAATTTCACAAAATTGACATTTTTTCATACCGAGGTATATTTATTTTGTACGTGGGACAAAAAATTAGTGGATAGTTCATTAGCGGCCTGATATCGGATGAAACAGAATGTTCAAGAAAATTCGCGACAACAAAAACTAACTTGACTCTTATATCAAAGTGGATTTTCAGCCTAATCAACTCCACAAAATCAACTTGTAAGGTGATGATCGCATCCATAGACTTCAAAAATATGCTTGCATACTGTGTTATCATCTTGTGGTGAATTCTGAACCTCCGTATTTAATAAATCAGATTCATAATCATGTGTTTTTAATATATATAAAAAAATGGTCTTGAAAAGATAACAAAGAAAAAAAAAAAAGTGTTGCCCAGCTAGGGTAACCTAGCATGTGAGGTGGAGGTAGTAACACTTTACTCTTCTGGTCGTCACCAATTACATCAGAAAGGAAGGTAATTGAAGTCCATAAAATAAAGATACAATATCTGAGACAAATCTGAATGATTAAAAAAAAAATAGATAACCGCAACACATGTACTTGGAATATTGGTGTTGGTGGAAGTGGAAGAAAAAGGGAAAATATTTCTCTGTTGTGCATGGGGACCAATGGTTCCACGCGTACGTTCGTGCGCCAAGATGCGTTAAAATATTATTTCCATGGACCCTAATATATGTGCCATCTTTCATTTTTTTCTTATAAATTATTTCTTATTTTATTACAACAAACAAAATTTTTGGAGATAGAGGAAGTTGACCCAACTCAAATTTCCAGTTTTTCTTCTTAGATGACACCCTGTATTCCATACTATTGTAAATCATTTTTTTTTAATTTTCAGAACATAATCTTTCCATTTTTAAAAAGTGTATCAAAGTATGATATTTTAGGATTTACACTTTTACTGAAAAGCTTATTCAATTATCACGAGCTTTTAGTAAAAAAAAAAATGTTTTCGTTTTACTCTGTCCAACTTTAAAATTTATCCTTTTTGTTTTTTAAATACATCGGACAGAACAGAGCAAGTATATTATAATCTCATTTTAAACTAATTAAGTCCAATTCAGCACGCCTGTCAGAAATGACACCAGAGCTATGTTCTTAGAATTATTTAGTCCATTACTTAATTAGAATTTAATTCAAGATTAATGTACAGTTTTTATCTCTAATACTGTTTATTTATTATAATAGAGAGTTCCTATCAATTTCTTTTATTTAAAAGCATAAAAACTTAACCACTCTCCTTCTTTGTAGGATACCTCTGAATAATTTAATTGTGATATTCTTAACCCGTGCAATAAATTTCTTATTTAGTATCTTAATTTAATATATTTTAATCCTTCGATTTAGACATGACTTTTACAAATTTTAATATATTTTTATTTAAAATTTTAAAAATAAATAAATATATTTTAATTTAACAATCTTGTATTATTTTATGTATTAAACGATGTTTTTCTTTTTTTTTTTACATCTAAACTAAAATGTGTTAAATGTGTAAATAATTCAAACATTAGCTGAAAACGTATTTTTACGTATAAACAAATTATCATACTTGAATTAAGAAAATTAATACAAATTTTAATTTCACCTAAAGGACTTATATAAAAGTGTTTGAATAAAAAAATCGCGATTAACGAGATGAAAAAAATCTGTTGAAACTCTTGTATATATATGTGGGGTTAGGACTTAAAATAAAAAAAAAAAAAAAAAAAAATATTATTAATAAAAAAACCTT
>Ga0214543_1011576_pt1 | contig 12271 bp, 10 predicted proteins | sample CNSS2metaG_FD_160094 | JGI IMG/M metagenome (GOLD analysis project Ga0214543, IMG submission 160094) | Root nodule microbial communities from cowpea collected in UCLA plant growth center, Los Angeles, California, USA - CNSS2 | ecosystem: Host-associated > Plants > Roots > Nodule | place: USA...
TCGACCTGAAGGCTGTCTTCTGTACATCATCAGCCTTTACCAAAATCTGATGATAACCCGATCGCAGATCTATCTTCGAGAACACTGATGACCCATGCAACTGATCCATCAAGTCATCAATTCTCGGCAGCGGATACTTATTCTTGATCGTCATCTTGTTCAGTTGCCTGTAGTCCACACATAGACGCGAACTCCCGTCCTTCTTCTTCACCAACAACACTGGTGCTCCCCAAGGCGAAGTGCTGGGTCGGATGAACTATTTCTCCATCAGATCTTCTATCTGTTTCTTAAGCTCTACCAATTCTACCGGAGCCATGCGATATGGGGCCATCGAGATCGGGCCTGTTCCTGGGACTAGATCAATCGAGAACTCCACCTCTCTACTAGGAGGCAACCCTGGTACCTCCTCCGGAAACACATCCACAAAATCTTGGACGATTGGTATCACATACGTCGTCTCTCCTCTCTCCACCTCCATATGTGTGAAGATCATGTAGCACTGCGCACCGTCCTGTAGTTCCCTCATAACACCCTGGGAAGACATCAACTCAGGCTCCGCTGAGTCGGGAAACAACAATTTCTTCTCCCGACAATCTATCAGAATGCGATTGGCAAAGAGCCAATCCATTCTTAGGATCACCTCCAACTCCTGTAGAGGTAGGCAGATTAAGTTCACTCTATACCTGCGCCCCTCTACCTATACTGGAAGCCTAGCACACAAGGACGACGTCCTGACCAAACCCGACGCCGGAGTAGACATCGCAAGCTCACACTGCAGCTCGCGCACCGGCAGACCCAACCGTTCCACACATGCATTTGACACAAAAGAGTGTGTCGCTTCAGAATCATATAGCACACAACATCTCATCCCATAAATTACACAATAACCCATAACAAGGTTACCTGAACCTGCAGCCTCAGCTCCGGTCATGGCATAGACTCTGCCCGTCGCCTGAGGCCTGTTGCCTCTATCTCTCCCCTGATGCTGATGGGGTGTCTAAACTGGAGGGCGTGTCGCCGCCCTGGCAAGGTTGGGACAATCCCTCCCAAAGTGGCCTTCCTTGCCACAGTTGTTGCACCTACGGTAACCCTCCCTACGTGGACACGCATACCTCGGGTGGGGTCCTCCACATGTGTAACACCGAACTCGGCCCTGCTGAGGAGAAAAGCTCCTAGACTCTTGAGGCTGATGGTATGGTCTATCATACGGTCTCCTCCGCTTCTCATGTCTGGACCTGGACCCAGATGGTCCACCGACCCTCTGTGGCAGCTATGGCTGCTGTGGGCGCTGGCCTTCCACCTCGTGCTTCATCTTCTCCATCACCCTGGCCTTCTCTACCAGAGCGGCAAAATCCTTGATGGACAAGGGAGCCACCATCAAGCGGATATCACCGCGAAGACCGTTCTCAAACTTACGGCATCGCCACTCCTCATCGAGTGGCAGGGTGTAGAAACAGTTGAGGTGTTTGAACCTCTCAGCATACTCCGTCACTGTCTTCCTCCCTGGGTCAACTGGAGGAACTCCACCTCCTTGGCGTACCGGATGCTGTCAGGAAAGTACTCGGATAGGAATCTCTCCCTGAAAGTCTCCCATGACATTGGCTCATCCCTCTCCTCCAGGATGGATCTAGTGTTGCTCCACCAATGCTCCGCCTCTCCCGTGAGCATATAAACCGAGAACGCCAACCTGTTCTCTGCAGGGCACATCTTGGCGTCGTAGATGCGCTCTAGGTCCTTCAGCCACTGGTCTGCGGCATCAGGACTGGTCTTCCCATCAAACTTCTCCGGGTGGTGTTTCAGAAAGTCCTCCAGGCTCCACTCCCTGACCGTAGGTCGTGGTTCCGGCCAAACACAAGGGCAGCCGCCCTGTTCTCCTCCAGCTAGCGGAGGGCCTCCATATGTTGCCGATGAGCATCCTCAGCAGCTACCCTTGCAGCCTCCATCTGCTGCATCACTGCCTGCTGCTGCTCCAGCGACGCCGCCTGTCGCTGCATGGATGCCTCATGCTGCTGCATCATCGCAGCACTCTGCTGCGCCATAGCTGCTACCATCGCCTCTATGGCCCTGGCGATATCGGGTGCGTCCCCCTGGGATGATTGTGAAGTCCTACGAGGAGGTGCCATAGTCCACTGGCACACAGAAAATCACTTGGTTAGGCTCGATAAAGACAAGAATTTTAACTGAACACTCAGAGACACACAGAGAAAGCTAAGCGGACAACCCAATTCCACAGACCTAAGGAATGACCGCTCTGATACCATAAATGTAACACCCCGTTTAATTAAGTACGTGAAATTAAAGGAATGTCACAGTAAAGATAACATAAAAACGCGGTTTGGGATCAACTCCATACAACCCATGGCATACCACGATGCCTAAAAGAAACTAGAGGAAAAGTTAACCAGAGTGCATAAACTAAGGACGAACAGATACATGGGTCGCAACCCTAAAAGAACTCATACAGGAATAACAACCAGTCCACACATGGACTATGCAGCAAAATCTCCACTTCCTTGCTGACTCCTGGAACCTCGCCCATCTGCTCCCATCAATTAAATTGATGATCATCGCAAGAAAGAAGTACCACATACAAGACAATCATACAACAAACAGGGTAAGCTAGAGCCAACACATTTTCATCATACAGTCAAATACAGTATCATCATCCCATATCCATATAACAACCAAGCATGTCATGACTCTTCATTCAATACACTACAACTCGACTCGACTCATCCGGATACGTATAACTTGGTCAGATTCAGCGGATGCTTGTACTTGTGGTGGATACCCCTGCTCGACCCTGAGCTGCTCATCTCCGAGCGATGTGTTACAAGTGTTACGATGAATCAGATCTCCCTCACCACAAGGTTAGCCCTTAATGAATTTCAGGCCTCCTGCTACTCTCACCACAGGAGTCAGTCCACTCTAAGTGAGACTAACTGGCCCCTTAGAGTGTCAGGATGCAGTCCTTACCTTGACTCCTTACCTAGTTATACAGATGGGGCACCACCATGGACACCCACTAACAGGGTCCATGGAATTATGTCCCGACCACTGAAGCGCGACCCCAGATGTCTCACCTAGAGACCCCAAGGAATTTATACGCTGACACGGACCAACATTCATCGCTCAACAATAAAAGAACATAAAATCATATTTACATTTCCATACCAACCCCTGAGATTAATTCCTCATACGCATCATATTTCGAATCCATACCTCTGATCATCACCACCCCATGAATCTAGGGCCTCATCTCATATCAACCACGTGTTCCTTTAGTTCCAAACCACTCATTCATTTCACATGCCAATATCATACCCAACCCGTCATACGCAATTCATGAATCATGCCAAACATACCTCATGCTCCATTATATACATATCACTCATCATACAATCATACTCAACCAAAACAGATCATTCAGGAACAATTAGACATCCAATCACAGCACTGTCTCGCCCAGCACCTCGCTCAGGCTGAGGGGTCTCGCTCGAAAGAGACAGTCTCGCTCAGGCGAGCCCCCCCTCTACTTAGGCGAGGACACAAGAACAGGAGCATGAGCAATGCGGGATCTCGCTTAGGCGAGATCCCTCTCGCCTGGGCGAGTTGCCTGCTCGCTCAAAAGCCACAATGGGTTGCCTGGGCGACCATTCGTGGAGAAAAAGGCTTAGGCCAGCCTCTGTTAATCTCGCCTAGGCGAGACTAGCTCGCTTGGGCGAGTTTATCAGTGCCCGCCACTGTTTTCACCTGCAACAGACGCAAATACGTACCACAAGCAACAATCCCACCGTATCATACATCCATATTAACAGGCAAACACAAGGAGATCACCAACCACATAAAATAGCAGACTCGTACCAAACAAACTGAAGGGTCCTAGCTTCCCTTACCGGGAAATGGGTTTGCACGGGACCTCTACACTGAAACAAGGAGCGCAGCAGCTCTAGAACCCGACTCGCAAACTGGAACAGCAAGTTAAACGAGTCATTATAGAGTTTCCCACTGTGACTACAAAACTACACTAGACAGAGGCGATAAGTGAAAGAGTACTTACGTGAGCAGAATAATGGCCAAGATGGAACGTGAATCGGAAGAACGTCGGAACCCTAGCAGAGGTAGAAGACGGCTGCGGCTCTAATGCAAGGATAACGATTTTTCTGAAATGCCAAGAAGTGAAGGGTTTAGGGCAGACCCTAAGACTTTATCTGTTGGGCCGGCCTTAGGCCCACTTACAAAGGCAGCCCACTAACTTTTAGGGCAGAAAAAAATAAAAAGGGGGCTTTACATTCTCCCCAACAAGAAAATTTTCGACCTCGAAAATAAAGACTCACCAGGTAAATAGATGTGGATGTGATTTTCTCATGTCCTCCTCTAACTCCTAAGTCGAGTCACCCGTCCTCCGTTCCCAGATGACTTTAACAAGACTGACGGTCTTTCCACGACGTTCCTCAACCTTGCTATCCTCAAGAGCGATGGGTGGTACTTCCACTGTGAGATCCTCCCTGATATGTATATCCTCAGCTTCCAACACGTGGGCCGGATCGAATACATACTTCCTCAGCTGCGACACATGAAACACTGGATGAAGGTTTGCCAACTACGGGGGCAAAGCTATCTCATAGGTCACTGACCCAATTCTCCTCGTGATCTGATATGGGCCAAGAAACTTGGGCGAAAGCTTCCTTGAGCGGAGAGCCCTTCCCACGCCCGTGGTTCTGGTCACCCTCAAGAATACATGATCTCCTGCTGCAAACTCCAAAGGTCTCCTCCTACGATCTGCATAGGCCTTCTGCCTACTCTGAGAAGCCAGCATCCTATCTCTCACCATCCTCACCTTCTCGGTGGTCTGCTCTAACAACTCTGGTCCAACCAATACTGCCTCTCCATCCTGATACTAGCAAAGAGGAGTCCTACACCTCCTGCCATAAAGAGCCTCGTATGGCGCCATGCCAATGCTCGCGTGAAAGCTATTGTTGTAGGTAAACTCGATCAAGGGTAATACCTCATCCCACGCTCCCAGGTGGTCCAGTATGCATGTCCTTAACAAATCCTCTAATGACTGGATCGTCCTCTCAGACTGACCATCGGTCTGAGGGTGATAAGCTGAACTCATGGTAAGCTTGCTACCCATAGCACCCTGCAACGTCTGCCAAAACCGGGATGTGAACCGTGGGTCTCTGTCGAAAACTATGCTTGAGGGCACCCCATGAAGTCTTACTATCTCCCTAATGTAAAACTGGGCCAACTTGGCCATAGACATTCTCAAGTTCATCGCCAAGAAGTGTGCGCTCTTGGTTAGTCGATCTACTTTCACCCAAATGGTGTCATGTCCCCTAAAAGTCCGTGGAAGATGAGTCACAAAGTCCATGGAGATGCTGTCCCATTTCCACACTGGTATCTCTAAAGGCTGCAGAATTCTCCCGGGTCTCTGGTGCTGCACCTTCGCCTTCTGACAAGTCAGACAGGCGAATACAAACTGTGCCACATCCTTCTTCATCCCCTGTCATCAGAAAGTTTCCTTGAGGTCCTGCTACATCTTAGTCATGCCAGGATGCAAGCTAAGATGACTCTTGTGTCCTTCCTCAAGGATTAACTTTCTCACCTCCGCATCATCAGGTACGCATACCCTACCCTGAAACCGCAGTATACCATCATCACCCAGAGAAAAATCTCTAGCCTCATCTGACCCAACCTGTTCTCTAACTCTGTTCAGACCAGCATCCAACAACTGCCTCTCTTTAATCGAGTCCAAGAAGTCACTAGATATAATGAGGGTACTACTCCTAATGGACTCGGACCCCAACTCCACCTGTAGTCTCATGTCTCTGAACTTCTCTAGTAGTTCCACCTCTTTAATCATGAGATGTGCCGTGTGTACCGTCTTCCTACTCAGAGCATCTGCCACCACATTTGCCTTCCCCGGATGATATAGGAGCTCAAAGTCATAGTCCTTTAGGAATTCCATCCATCTCCTCTGCCTCATGTTCAGCTCCTTCTGATCAAACAAGTACTTTAAACTCTTGTGGTCGTTGAACACCCGAAACTGAGCACCATAAAGATAGTGTCTCCAGATCTTCAAGGCAAAAACTATAGCCGCCAACTCCAGGTCATGAGTGGGATAGTTACGCTCATGTATCTTAAGCTGCCTCGAAGCATATGCCACAATCTTCTTCTCCTACATCAAAACAAATCCAAGTCCAAGATGAGAGGCGTCACAAAAGATCTCAAAAGGCTTCGCCACGTTTGGGATCACTAGTATCGGGGCACTGGTCAGTCTCCCCTTTAGTTCCTGGAAACTCTCCTCACACTTATCCGTCCAGGTGAAGGGTTGGTCCTTCCGAGTAAGCAAGGTCAAAGGTGCCACTATCTTGGAGAATCCCTCTATGAACCTCCTGTAGTATCCTGCTAATCCCACAAAGCTCCTGATCTCTGTGGCTGATTTAGGACTTTCCCATTTTACCACTGCCTCGACCTTCGTTGGATCCACTGCAATCCCCTGGACTGATATCACATGCCCTAAGAATTGTACTTCATCCATCCAGAACTCACACTTGGACAACTTGGCATACAGCTGCTTCTCTCTCAAAACACCAAGCACCAACCTCAGGTGTTCTGCATGTTCCTCCTGAGTCCTGGAGTAGATAAGGATGTCGTCTATGAAGACCACGACAAACTTATCTAGGAAAGCCCGGAAGATCCTGTTCATATAGTCCATGAACACCGCTGGCGCGTTGGTCACGCCAAACGGCATAACCACGTACTCATAGTGGCCATACCTCGACCTGAAGGCTGTCTTCTGTACATCATCAGCCTTTACCAAAATCTGATGATAACCCGATCGCAGATCTATCTTCGAGAACACTGATGACCCATGCAACTGATCCATCAAGTCATCAATTCTCGGCAGCGGATACTTATTCTTGATCGTCATCTTGTTCAGTTGCCTGTAGTCCACACATAGACGCGAACTCCCGTCCTTCTTCTTCACCAACAACACTGGTGCTCCCCAAGGCGAAGTGCTGGGTCGGATGAACTATTTCTCCATCAGATCTTCTATCTGTTTCTTAAGCTCTACCAATTCTACCGGAGCCATGCGATATGGGGCCATCGAGATCGGGCCTGTTCCTGGGACTAGATCAATCGAGAACTCCACCTCTCTACTAGGAGGCAACCCTGGTACCTCCTCCGGAAACACATCCACAAAATCTTGGACGATTGGTATCACATACGTCGTCTCTCCTCTCTCCACCTCCATATGTGTGAAGATCATGTAGCACTGCGCACCGTCCTGTAGTTCCCTCATAACACCCTGGGAAGACATCAACTCAGGCTCCGCTGAGTCGGGAAACAACAATTTCTTCTCCCGACAATCTATCAGAATGCGATTGGCAAAGAGCCAATCCATTCTTAGGATCACCTCCAACTCCTGTAGAGGTAGGCAGATTAAGTTCACTCTATACCTGCGCCCCTCTACCTATACTGGAAGCCTAGCACACAAGGACGACGTCCTGACCAAACCCGACGCCGGAGTAGACATCGCAAGCTCACACTGCAGCTCGCGCACCGGCAGACCCAACCGTTCCACACATGCATTTGACACAAAAGAGTGTGTCGCTTCAGAATCATATAGCACACAACATCTCATCCCATAAATTACACAATAACCCATAACAAGGTTACCTGAACCTGCAGCCTCAGCTCCGGTCATGGCATAGACTCTGCCCGTCGCCTGAGGCCTGTTGCCTCTATCTCTCCCCTGATGCTGATGGGGTGTCTAAACTGGAGGGCGTGTCGCCGCCCTGGCAAGGTTGGGACAATCCCTCCCAAAGTGGCCTTCCTTGCCACAGTTGTTGCACCTACGGTAACCCTCCCTACGTGGACACGCATACCTCGGGTGGGGTCCTCCACATGTGTAACACCGAACTCGGCCCTGCTGAGGAGAAAAGCTCCTAGACTCTTGAGGCTGATGGTATGGTCTATCATACGGTCTCCTCCGCTTCTCATGTCTGGACCTGGACCCAGATGGTCCACCGACCCTCTGTGGCAGCTATGGCTGCTGTGGGCGCTGGCCTTCCACCTCGTGCTTCATCTTCTCCATCACCCTGGCCTTCTCTACCAGAGCGGCAAAATCCTTGATGGACAAGGGAGCCACCATCAAGCGGATATCACCGCGAAGACCGTTCTCAAACTTACGGCATCGCCACTCCTCATCGAGTGGCAGGGTGTAGAAACAGTTGAGGTGTTTGAACCTCTCAGCATACTCCGTCACTGTCTTCCTCCCTGGGTCAACTGGAGGAACTCCACCTCCTTGGCGTACCGGATGCTGTCAGGAAAGTACTCGGATAGGAATCTCTCCCTGAAAGTCTCCCATGACATTGGCTCATCCCTCTCCTCCAGGATGGATCTAGTGTTGCTCCACCAATGCTCCGCCTCTCCCGTGAGCATATAAACCGAGAACGCCAACCTGTTCTCTGCAGGGCACATCTTGGCGTCGTAGATGCGCTCTAGGTCCTTCAGCCACTGGTCTGCGGCATCAGGACTGGTCTTCCCATCAAACTTCTCCGGGTGGTGTTTCAGAAAGTCCTCCAGGCTCCACTCCCTGACCGTAGGTCGTGGTTCCGGCCAAACACAAGGGCAGCCGCCCTGTTCTCCTCCAGCTAGCGGAGGGCCTCCATATGTTGCCGATGAGCATCCTCAGCAGCTACCCTTGCAGCCTCCATCTGCTGCATCACTGCCTGCTGCTGCTCCAGCGACGCCGCCTGTCGCTGCATGGATGCCTCATGCTGCTGCATCATCGCAGCACTCTGCTGCGCCATAGCTGCTACCATCGCCTCTATGGCCCTGGCGATATCGGGTGCGTCCCCCTGGGATGATTGTGAAGTCCTACGAGGAGGTGCCATAGTCCACTGGCACACAGAAAATCACTTGGTTAGGCTCGATAAAGACAAGAATTTTAACTGAACACTCAGAGACACACAGAGAAAGCTAAGCGGACAACCCAATTCCACAGACCTAAGGAATGACCGCTCTGATACCATAAATGTAACACCCCGTTTAATTAAGTACGTGAAATTAAAGGAATGTCACAGTAAAGATAACATAAAAACGCGGTTTGGGATCAACTCCATACAACCCATGGCATACCACGATGCCTAAAAGAAACTAGAGGAAAAGTTAACCAGAGTGCATAAACTAAGGACGAACAGATACATGGGTCGCAACCCTAAAAGAACTCATACAGGAATAACAACCAGTCCACACATGGACTATGCAGCAAAATCTCCACTTCCTTGCTGACTCCTGGAACCTCGCCCATCTGCTCCCATCAATTAAATTGATGATCATCGCAAGAAAGAAGTACCACATACAAGACAATCATACAACAAACAGGGTAAGCTAGAGCCAACACATTTTCATCATACAGTCAAATACAGTATCATCATCCCATATCCATATAACAACCAAGCATGTCATGACTCTTCATTCAATACACTACAACTCGACTCGACTCATCCGGATACGTATAACTTGGTCAGATTCAGCGGATGCTTGTACTTGTGGTGGATACCCCTGCTCGACCCTGAGCTGCTCATCTCCGAGCGATGTGTTACAAGTGTTACGATGAATCAGATCTCCCTCACCACAAGGTTAGCCCTTAATGAATTTCAGGCCTCCTGCTACTCTCACCACAGGAGTCAGTCCACTCTAAGTGAGACTAACTGGCCCCTTAGAGTGTCAGGATGCAGTCCTTACCTTGACTCCTTACCTAGTTATACAGATGGGGCACCACCATGGACACCCACTAACAGGGTCCATGGAATTATGTCCCGACCACTGAAGCGCGACCCCAGATGTCTCACCTAGAGACCCCAAGGAATTTATACGCTGACACGGACCAACATTCATCGCTCAACAATAAAAGAACATAAAATCATATTTACATTTCCATACCAACCCCTGAGATTAATTCCTCATACGCATCATATTTCGAATCCATACCTCTGATCATCACCACCCCATGAATCTAGGGCCTCATCTCATATCAACCACGTGTTCCTTTAGTTCCAAACCACTCATTCATTTCACATGCCAATATCATACCCAATCCGTCATACGCAATTCATGAATTATGCCAAACATACCTCATGCTCCATTATATACATATCACTCATCATACAATCATACTCAACCAAAACAGATCATTTAGGAACAAACAGACATCCAATCACAGCACTGTCACGCCCAGCACCTCGCTCAGGCTGAGGGGTCTCGCTCGAGCGAGACAGTCTCGCTCGAGCGAGACAGTCTCGCTCGAGCGAGACAGTCTCGCTCAGGCGAGCCCCCCCTCTGCTTAGGCGAGGACACAAGAACAGGAGCATGAGCAACGCGGGATCTCGCTTAGGCGAGATCCCTCTCGCCTGGGCGAGTTGCCTGCTCGCTCAAAAGCCACAGTGGGTCCCCTGGGCGACCATTCATGGAGAAAAAGGCTTAGGCGAGCCTCTATTAATCTCGCCTAGGCGAGACTAGCTCGCTTGGGCGAGTTTATCAGTGCCCGCCACTGTTTTCACCTGCAACAGACACAAATACGTACCACAAGCAACAATCCCACCGTATCATACATCCATATTAACAGGCAAACACAAGGAGATCACCAACCACATAAAATAGCAGACTCGTACCAAACAAACTGAAGGGTCCTAGCTTCCCTTACCGGGAAATGGGTTTGCACGGGACCTCTACATTGAAACAAGGAGCGCAGCAGCTCTAGAACCCGACTCGCAAACTGGAACAACAAGTTAAACGAGTCATTATAGAGTTTCCCACTGTGACTACGAAACTACACTAGACAGAGGCGATAAGTGAAAGAGTACTTACGTGAGCAGAATAATGGCCAAGATGGAACGTGAATCGGAAGAACGTCGGAACCCTAGCAGAGGTAGAAGACGGTTGCGGCTCTAATGCAAGGATAACGATTTTTCTGAAATGCCAAGAAGTGAAGGGTTTAAGGCAAACCCTAAGACTTTATCTGTTGGGCCGGCCTTAGGCCCACTTACAAGGGCAACCCACTAACTTTTAGGGCAGAAAAAAATAAAAAGGGGGCCTTACAAATAGACTAATTCCAAAAGTCACTAGAAGTTAAGGGACCAAAAACATATTTAACCCTTGATATAATTATTCAAATGTAAAGATAAATAAACAACAAAACAAATAAAAGGATCAAGTAATTGAAACATGATTCATAGATAGTAAGTAAAAGTAAAATGTGTATGTAACCATAATAATAAAAAAAAACAACAACAATAATGATAACTATTATAATAATTATAGTTCTAATTAATAATAATAGTAGTAATAATAATAATAATTATTATAATAATAATAGTAATATAATAATAGAAATAAATATAGTTAATAATGAAAATAATAATACTTATAGTTGGTAGTAATACTCATCATAATAATTATAGTTGATAACAACAATTATAGTTAATAATAAAAATTAAAATTAGAGCTGATAATAATAATAATAATAATAATAATAATAATAATAATAATTAGAGTTATAATTGATAATAATACAATAATATAAAAATTGTTATGAATTAATGATTGTCCATTGATTTGATACATTTACTCATATGATTCATTACTCTTTATGTAAATATTTGTATTAACTAAGTTGATTTGTTTCCTTTATGGATTACATGTTGTATTTATATACAGATGATGTGCTCCTTTATTCTCTATTCTCTATTGTTTCTTCTCTTCTCTATTATTTATTATTCTCTATGTTATTCGCTTTATTTCATAACACGTTATCAGCACGATGCTCCAACCAATTGAGGACTAGTGGAAGTTGTTTCTCTCTAACGATAGTGCTCTGCGTGTCTCAATCCAGGATCTTTCTAATCCTTTCTCAATTTATAATTTTACCTTATATTCTTCCTCTTGTGATAAGAATTGTTTGACTTTATCAATTTCCATCTCCGTCTTATTATTTATTTTTATTATGACGGTGATTATTATTAATATTATTATTATTATTATTATTAATATTATTATTAATATTATTATTTTATGTGTTAGTTCTAAACACGCAAAATGTTGCAAAATTTGGATTTGTGACCTTTGATATTGCAAGGAAGAATTCCTTATATTGGATTTTAAATGTTGAAATACATTTAGATGCAATGGATATTGGGATACCATTAAATAAAGAAATAAAGCATCTAAGCAACTAATTTGCTCATGCGACAAAAATATT
>Ga0214543_1011578_pt1 | contig 12269 bp, 7 predicted proteins | sample CNSS2metaG_FD_160094 | JGI IMG/M metagenome (GOLD analysis project Ga0214543, IMG submission 160094) | Root nodule microbial communities from cowpea collected in UCLA plant growth center, Los Angeles, California, USA - CNSS2 | ecosystem: Host-associated > Plants > Roots > Nodule | place: USA...
ATTAAAGTGAAATGTATGGAGAAAATATGAAAAAAATAATTGTTGATGAATAGTATGAGAAAAAAGAAAAAGGAGATAAATAAATAGTTTTATAAAAACTTGTAAAATTAACCGTTAATTTTTAAAATTTTAATAAATAATTAAATTGTAAAGGGTAAAATTGGAATTATGAAATGTGGACACAAAAGAGGGAATCCCCTTTATATATAGTTATAGATTAATGATTTAAAACGACGTAAAATAATTTTCCACATCATGTGACTAAGCATTGTAAAATAGATATTTTTTTCTGTTATTCATATTTATGTCAATTTTTAAAATGATGTAATTTCGTTCGAATAACTAACATAAAAATATTACTTTATACTTGTAATTCATTAAATTAAGTAGTATATCAATACATGATTTTGCTAAGTAACCTTTATATTTGAATACACTAGTTACTATTTTTTTTTCTTTTTTTGGATCAGCACACTAGTTACTATTGATTAACTAAACTAATCTACACACAAAAAAAAATGAATTAATTTTCTTATAATATAGTAGTTGTACTGAAAAGAAGATCCCTACAAATAACACGTCGCTATAATTTTGAAATATGTCACACTTAATTTGGAGCTACTAAGCCTTTTAATTTTCCGTTAATGCAGAATGAAGTTCCAAAAACTAGTGAACATTTTTGATGATGCAACGTCTAAGTACCACTAATCTAATCACACGACAAGTGTCGCATCATAATTTTTCAGATTTTATTTCTCTTAAAAAAATTCAAATCCAAATTTAGTGTCCATAAAAGTAAGAGTTTAATTTTAATCTTCGTAAAATGTATAGTTTCAGTTCTTTAAATTCAGAGTTTGATTCTATTCCTTAATCAATTTATTATCCTGTATGAGTTTTTTTTTTTTTTAATTTCTAATTCGTTTTTCTTGTCAACATATTTGAACATTATTCAAATAATTATTGTTAGAACAAAATGAAGCTAGTTGGTTCAACTAGATCAGTTGGAACAAGTTATTAGATTTGTTAAGCCCTCAGAGTCTTACAAAAAAAAAAATTTGTCTTTTTAAAAGAAACAACAAAAACTAACTTTTAGATAAGACTTAAATACAAACAAATTCTAACTACTTTCGTTTACAATTTAAAAAATATCCTCCGATTAAATGAGATATTATTTCAAATAAATTTATTTTGTTCTTGATGTCAAGTTTCAATTTTAAAAAAATGAAATTAATAGTTAAATGATTCTAACCAACTTTGTTAGTGTAAATATTACTAGTAAATTTTTCTTGTATTTAAGTTGAAGTATCTAATTGAACAATACTATCAAGTTGATTGGACTTTTTATTATAATTCAGAATTTCATTATTCTCACTTCTTATTTAATGATTACTTCTGAAAATGTTTATGGAAAAACACATTTTTGATGCATTTTTATTGGTATTCACTCTTTTGAACACATTTCTTCTGAAATTTTATTGATTAAAATTTAGAATTTTCAATAATGTTTAGCGCAGAATAAAGAGCATGCAACAAAGCGAGTGTATAACTATTCTGTTTGATTTTTTGTTTTTTTAAATAACAATGTAATGAAAGAGTAATGACATTTATACTTTTGAAGTTTTTGAAAGGTAAACAAGTTATAAAATCTGTCAAAAGAATAAAAATTAAAAAAGACATAAGAACTGGACCAAATTCACAAATTGAAAAAAAAAAATCTACCCTATGAGAAAATACACACCAAACAATTGGACACAAATTGTGAACACTGTTTTTCAAAATACTCACAAAAGCAAGCAAATTTTGCAAAGACACAAATCAGTATCAGAGTAACAATGGTGTAAATTACAATTGAGAAGGCAAAAACACAAGGAAATTGCAAAGAGAGAATAAAAATGATACGTGGTAACTTATTCTCAATAATAAGCAAACAAAATTTAACAAGTTCCTCATCATGATTGAGGTCCCTTTTCCAAATTCCGTGACTAATCTAGTGGATTAAGGTGAGGTGGGTGACTCGAGAGACTACAATAGTGTGCATTGTTATGTACAAACCAAATGCCTAACAAAGAATAGAATTATTGTATTGGCTTTTTGAGAACTCGTTCATCAATTCCTTAGTTGTAACCTAATGATAAAGGCCAAATTCATTTTAAGGTGAAACACAAAACAAGAAAATTTTCAAGTTCTAATGACAGGACCACTGTAAATCCCTCTCCGAATCACAAAGTCATCAGGTGGTTGAAATTCTTCCAACCAAGTAACATCAGACACTGTAACTCCATTCAACTGAAGATTGCCTGCAATTCAAATCAATGTTGGCAAAACATATGGTGTGGTTAACAAAACACAATATTTACAGGTAAAACTATTATCAATCATTTGGGACACGAGGCATAAATGAACCTGCTTAGGATATAAATAAGATCACCTGGAAGGTCTTTCCTCTGTGATTTTCGGAAGTAGGTGCAGTGTCTTCCATGTTCTGAAGAATAAGGTGGAGATAATACATCAAAGATTGCACAGGGAGTTACTGCCTTGAAAGTATGTATGTTCCCTCCAAGGGTAGGATAAAGAACTGTTGTGGGAGTTGGTGCTTTCATCTCGGTATCTTTCACAAGCTTTGCAGCTCTAGCTGCCAAGAACAAATTGGTTGAGGGCAAGAAAACCAAAATTATTAATGATTAATAATCCTTACCGATTCCCAAATGGGGTAAACTTTTATGAAAAAGAGAAACATGATAAATAAGACAATAAGGTAAATAACCTTTAATTTTCATAAGCAAAGAAGATAATGAAATAAAGAGCAAGTGCCTGATATACTGAATCAAACAACTTCGGGGGTGTTTGTTTTATGTCATCTTTTACTCCCAAGAATGATAAAAGATGAATAACATTGTTATGTCTTTGGGAGGTTTTGAAATATATGCCCGTGTATGTGTATTGTTGTAAATAGAGGATCAATAGGAAAAAAATATCCTCGCTATCTCCATATTGATTAGGAGAAAATATCTTTACAATCTTGTTATTCATTGAAATATATTACTATTTTCTTATTGTAGAGAGTTTGATTGTTACAAATAAAGATGATAAAAATGTAATGTTTGACCATTACCAATAAAATAACTTTATTTTCTTACATCGTTCAAATTGGTATCTATTAGGGTAAAGTGCAATAGACCCTTGATGATTTTGATTAAGTGTTGTTAGACAACGAAGTGCAAATATAACCCGACTCAATTGCAAAGCGCAACATAATAAAAATTACTTGTGTGACCTTTTATTTGCAGGTTGTTGAGCCAACCCATCTCATCACAGGTTCAACCTGAGTGAACCGAGTTCTAGGTGGACTGGGTCAACAATTAACCCATATTAAAATTTATAAAAAAAATTCAACCCAACCCGATCTGAATCCGTGATGAGCTAGATTGACTCACGGATTCCAACCTATTTTGATAACTCTACTTGAGAGAAGAAAATAGTAAACTGAGAACTGATAATTGTGGCAAGGGTTCTGACACTTTCAATAACCGTGCCTGTTGCTGTGTCAAGCGTATGGTAGTGATCTAAGATAACATGACTAGTGATCTTTTGCAAAGATTTGTTCATGTTTTGTTTACTGTTGTCAGCTTGATTGTGCACTATGTTTGTGACCAAAAGATCCTTCTGATATGCTAATCAGAAATGACTGAGCATCATACTCAACTATTGTTGCTCTGGAGGAATAGTCCAAATCCCCTGTGGGAATTGTTTTCACCAAAAATATATGGGTTCAAACCCAAAACCCAGATAGTCCTTCACAAGCACTGAAACCACCAGATCCAGCCATGATGGCTGATGCTGATGATATCTTGTAAGATAGCCCAGGTGCAAGGGGCATTTTATATTTTGGACTGGCAACAGCTAAACATATCAAAACTTTCAATTCAAGCTTAAATCTGTCAAATCTTATTGGCTTTTAAAATTGAACCATGCATGTGGTCATATCATAGTAAAAAACAGAAAAAAGAAGAAATAACCTCTCTAATAAAGGTTGGATGGTGAAGCAATGACGCTTCTTTATGTTCATTCAGTCATGCCAGTAGAGGATTTGCATGTAAAAAGATGTGCAGCATTGACGGTTTCAGAACTACTTTGGGCGGGAACAGCAGAGTTGCTAGGTTATCAAGTTGTGCATATGAACTTGATAACAAGCTTCCAGGACTACATGGGAAGAGTTTTTTTTTTTGTCTTTCTTGCAACAATCATATTGTTATGAAGCTGATTGTTGTATAGTTGAGTATCAAGTCAAACTTAAAGATGTACTAGAAAATAAATTCTGAACCCATGTCAACAGGTAACATTTTAAGTCCTGCACGTGTTTCAAGCAGTGGGATACTGCTGGGTTCTCCTCCAAGGAATCAGAGTCAGTTTACAAAGACTCCCAAATTAGTGAGACATTTTTAATTCTTTATTTGTATACATGAAATCCTTAATTCTTAATCATGGAGTCTTGATTTTTATGTATTACGTTTTGTAAATATATACAAAAAGTTAAAAAATCAATTTTTTATTTTCTTATTTTAAAAGTAATTATTTTCAAATTTTGATAACTTGTCTCATTTAATTTAACCCACCAACTCATGTATTAATTTAGTCAAATAATTTTAAAATTACATCTCAAGTGAGTCGAACGACTCATTTATAAGGTGGGTTAATGTAGGTCAAGCATAAAAAGCGGGGTTGACTAGTTTTGCCAGCTATAGACCAAGACACAATTACATCACTGCAACACCTCTTTCAATAATTTTAAGATTTTATTAGTCCCATTCAAAATATTCATATCAACTTTTAATAGAAGTCAGAATTCAAGATCTATTTAAAATGTTGAGGAGAAAGTTTGTTTCAAGCAAAGCAGAAATGATAAGGACAAAGGTGTCACAGGCTATAGCTTCACTTTATTTTATAATCATGATGAAACATATTTAAGCATTTTAAGGGACTAATGTAGGTAATTTTGTAATTTTGAGTTAACTATGATACTCAAGGATTTAAGTTTCGTCATGATACTATATATTAGGGATAAACATGACTACATATGTTTGTCATAAATGTATCGTCGTATTTATCTCTTATACTATATAAGTTAGAAAAATTATAGAACACTGTTTTATTTCTTTATTAGTCAATCAAGCTCTTATGTGTCCACTAAATGCCTTGCTATATAAGTAAAGCATGCTACAATGAGATTTTCCTAGCTTTGAGGAGAATTTAGACTTTATTCCTATGCCAGAACCATATCTATCCCCTCTCTGATTCCTTTAGCAAATCCATCCTACATCAAGGAGCGTTTGAGCATAATATTGAATTCCTTGTAGCTTTATCAGTAGGTAATTATATATATCCCTGGACCTTGGTCCTCTCTTGACCAATGAGACAACATTGGAATAACTTTTAGTTTTCCTCAATTAGAATACATACTTTACTTTGTAATAACATGTATGTACTTCATGACAAGATACAAATAGTTCCCACAAGAAACATTATCTTAATCCAAAATCGCACAAACTCACCTGTCTAAACTTGAATAGCATATTCTTAGGCTTCTGTTACAGATATAAGGTTCCACACCGACCCCAGTAACACATTGATCACTAAATTTGGGCATATAAGTATATAAGACAAACTCAATCACACCTTTTCTAATAAAGAAACCTTAGGATGAAGTACTCTACCAGACAAAGAAAACCTAAAATGCGTGCCTCTTGATTGCTAAATGTGGGTATATAAGACAGACAAACACAATTGAAAAGTTCAGTTATAACAGAACTAAAGTTGACGTTACACTAACCCAAGAAGAAAACGTAAATCCATGCTTGTAACATGGGAATTCTTCTATTATTCCATGTTCAGTTGATCAGCTTTATTGTTACATGATGGGAAATGCCTTTTCTCACCAGGGAGGAATAGGTCGAGAATCCAACAACAAACAGAATTTTTCCCTTTTTGATTCCGATTTTCCACTGTTTTACATTTACCAAACATTCAATCTGCCAGTTTATAATTTCTAGACAATTTTAGCTCTGCAATCATATGCTTTTAATAGTTTAGTTTTAACTGAGACCGAGCACTAACATTAACAAGTTAGATATCATCTGTTAACTTTTAAAAGACAGGTCCTGGCTTTTTCCTTTCAGTTTGATGAGAGCACAAACTATTTTGGAGGATGATGACATGGTACCATCTTGCCCTACCTCACTAATGATGACGCGATGACAGAACAACCACATAGAAGGGAGCAACACATTCAATGCTTGATGTATTCACAGGCAGATACACTGGACAAAAAACTGCGTTGCAACAAAAAATATGCAAAGCCATAAAGAACAAACCTTCAGACGGATCAGTTGGACCAGGGAAATCAATCCAATCATAGGATTGAACATGCACTGAACCATATAAGAGCTTGCTTAAGACTGTCATTCCAGGATGATTATGGAGAGGAATAACAGAAGATGGGGGCATACAAAAAATTCCTATCTGATGAAAATAAAAGATATTAATCAAAATTTTGTAGCTATGCTCAAGAAATAGTGTATAAAAATTGCTGACTAAATGGTGGAGTTCGGAGAATTAAAACTAACAGAGAAGCTGTCATCTTCATACAAATGCAGGTATTTGATTGGTGGTGGCTGTTGATGGTTCCCATTACATTCAGGCATTTGACCAGACCAATTACGAACCACTTGTGCCTCCTGTTCAAGACCTACATCAGATGGCTTGATTTTTTCTGAAACATTAAATTAATGGTTATTACAAAAATCTTAGTTAGACATCAAAACTATAACATAACAAGATATGTAGAAAATCAAAAGGGAACAAAATGTGAGATACAAATTTGTGTGTGATATATGAATGTATTTTAAAAGACCTAGAACAGAACCAAAGATCACAGAAAGACAATTGAAATGTTACACTAGTATTCACAGCTACAAAAGCACACATGTATAGCCTCTAGAGCAGATTATATAATCACAATCTCTAACATTAAGTAGGAGTCACAATCACATGCTTGCAAAGATTTTTGGTCAGGGTCAAAATCAGGTCACAACATCACACTAACATAGTGCAGTCTGGGTATATTGGATCTATTATCTATCTTTTAAAGCACCTGGTTGATTGTTGAGATATAACAATGGATACCAGCAGCAAGTGTAACAAGATGAGCACTAAAAAATCATATTTCAAAAGGTAGAAATCTTTTAATGTGCATTACCATACTGATAAACAAGAATATTATATTAATAAATGACAAATAGAAATCTAGTTAACAGCAGAAACTTCAAAACAACATGAATCCTTATTAATCTAAATTAATCCTAAAATGTAAACAGAGAACAGTCGACCTTTTTCCTCTCTTCAAAAGAAGAGAACTGTGTTAGGCCTCTTATAAGTAAGCACTATAAGAGGAGGAGAAACCAGAAATAAAGATTGTGTAGGGTCTATAGTAAATAGGACAGTTACTGTAATAGTTTTTGACAGTTCTGCAATCAGTTTGACAGTTTTTCAATATTTTATTAGGGCCAAGCATTACTGCCTGGCAGTTATGACAACAGCAATAAATAGAGAAAGGGATGGAGAAAGGCAGATTAGACTGAAGAGAAAATCCGGAAAGGGAGAGACCAAGCTCTCAATAACTTGGAAGATACGTATTGTCCCAAGTGTTGTTCTATTTCAGTTTAAGTGTTCTGTGTAATGAGGTAAGTTATAGACCAGATCTTGCGACAGTAATTTAATACAATTTCTATACCAGTTGGTTTCTATCAACTGGTGTTCTGTGTAATTTGGTAAATTAGACTAGATCTTGCGACAGTAATTTAATAAAATTTGTATACCAGTTGGTTTCTATAAAATTGGTTCATCCAAAAGTGTGGAGAGAACATTGTAAGTTTATTCAATTCTTAAGAGAAATATAAACAAGATAATGACAAAATTGTCATTAAAAAGCCTCAGTTTTTCATCCTTTGTTCCCTCTAATCCTGCTGTGTCAAGACTACTTTGACAAGTCTTTTGATTTTTGTTTTTGTTCACTCTCACAATCCTTAATGCAGTAAATTAGATATTAGAATTCTTAAATCTGTATTTATTGATTATCCCCTTAATTAAAAAGGTTACAAACGGTATCACCCTAAGTGTTGTTGTGTCTTTATCACATGAATGTGACCTTTCATGAAACAAAAATCGTTTTTCTCAATCCTATGATTTAGGGGAGAAAACACTTGAAGCGAAGGAGCTCTCCTTCCCATCATTACCGTATATATCTTTGTAGGATGCTCAAGATCCAAATGATGAAGTCGCCAATGAGATCGAACCAACCCAAAGTGAGGAAGAAGACAAATTCTTTGGCAAAAATATCAAAGAAGGCAACCTACTTCCATTCCAGAGCAAGAAGAGTTATCTGATTCAAAGGTGAGGAGCTCTGAAAGTAATAGTGAGGAGGTAAGCGTTACGGAGAATTTAGCTATTGCACTAGAAAGGGAAAAAGATCATGTTAAATATCCTATTTCTCAACATGCCTGCCCTGAAAATCTCTCAAATACTTATTGAAGCTTTATTGTCGTCGATAATCCCATAGAAACTCCTACCTCGATTCAAGAAGCTATGAGAAGTGAACATTGAACTCAAACCATGAGGAGGAGATGAATGCATTAGAAAGAAACCTTGTTGACAAACCGACAAAAAGACCATAGAATGCAAATGGATATTTACTCTGAAATATAAGATAAATGGGTCAATGGATAGGTATAAAGCTAGATTGGTTGCAAAGGGGTACACCCAAACTTATGGAATTGAGCATGAGAAGACTTTTTCTCCTTACAATTCAAGTAGTTCCTGCTCTAGCAACTCATTTTGAATGGGATTTACACTAGTTGAATGTTAAAAATGTTTTTCTTTATGGAGCTTTAGAAGAAGAACTGTACATGAAAATTCTTCTCAAATTTGAAACTCTCAATGGAAGCCAAGAGTATGGTTTGGGGGATTTAAAAAAGCATTAGTTTCCTCAGAATATAAGTGAAGCCAAGGTGATCATACTTTATTCATAAAGCACTCCATTATAGATAAACTTATGCTATTGCTGGTATTGCACAAGATGATGAACAAAGAGATTGACTTTAAAGAAAAAATTGGCAGCCCTTGTACTTGATCTCCTCGAAGAAACAAGTAAGCAGGGATGTAGAATCTCAGAATTTCCTATTGAACAAAATCATAGAATTGGAAGTGAAGAGAGTTCTCTTGTTGAAAAAACTCAATATTATGCAGTTAGAGTGGTAGGTCAGTTTATGCATGATATGATAGAAAGCCACGTGCAAGCCAAGCCCAGGAAAAAGGCTGCTCTTCAAGATAGAAGACACTTTGATCCTACTGAGGTAGACTACGTAGGTTTTGTTGTTGACAAAAAATATCTACGTATGGGTACTATATGTTTCTGGGAGAAAGTCAAGTGACTTGGAGAAGCAAAAAACATGATAGAATATCTCGTTTGGTGTAGAAGATGAATTTTGAGCTCCTGCTCAAGGTGTGTGGGAAGGACTTTGGATCAAAATCACACTTGATGCCACTAAAATAAATGTTGACAATTGTACTCTGATAACAAGTCAGCATAATTCAGTCCAACATAATAAAACCCAACATATTGAAATTGTCAAACACTTTATCAAAGATAACATATATTTTCACTCAAGGAATTTTTCAACTCAGATTACAGGATGTTATAGACAAGTTGGGAATGATTGATATTCATGCGCCAGAGGCAGAGTGTTGTACACAAAAGATTATTAAGATAAAAAGAATTCAATATCTCCACATTTACGAAAAAGTACATCAGACTCTTCCAATTCATTTGAGTATATTTTTATTTCCTTATTTTAAAGATTTTGATTATAACAAACAGAGAGATGAGAAAGTAATTGGCATCATTGTAAAATATTTTTTTATTTTCTTATATAGTTTAAGATATACAAAATACAAAATATATATATATATATAGGGAGAGAGATAGAGAGAGAGAGAGAGAAATAACTGACAGTCAAAATCCAACAACGAAAACAAACAACATACCTAACTTCTCGCGAACTTTTGTAACAGCTTCTTCAGAGACAGGTCCATCTGGCGAAAAGGAAGCCTTGCACAGCCTATAAAGTCTCTGTATATAATATGGCATCTTGTAAAGGTGTGATCGGTTAATCTACTGATAACACCTTGCAAGCAGCTTATCGATTGCAATAGGAGCTGGATATACAATTAGATAATAACTGTATTTTAGTCTCAAACCAACTGTAATGAATCTGAATAGCTGCAGATGATCCCTCACAGCAAATCTAATTATAGGCCTATTGAACAACAAAAGAGCGACACCACAGCCAAAAAATAAATGAGTTTCGCTTCATAGACAACACAACAAGTCTAATAGCAAACCACTTTACGATCTAAATATACAACTAGGGCAGCATATGATTCATCCAAAAACACTGAGATTCAACTGTATTCTGCTCTATGGTTTCCCCAAATAAACATCCAAAGAACCTAAAACCTCCATTTTTCACATACAAATCAACTAACCCCACAAGCTTTGCATAGACTAAAAAACAAAACCCTACATTATTTCTTCATTTCCACTCATCAAAACAGCACTTCACAATCGAATGCGACGTTTCAATAATAAAACGCCCATTTTTTCCATAGCATACACTGTTAAATCAGGGGAATCTTTGGCAGAACAGCGAACAAAAAATGGAAAATTAGAGAGAGACCCAGTAACAAATACGAGCTGAAAAGGCGTAAAAAATAAGTCTTGGATGAGAACCACTAATGGAGCACCAGATTCCGATTTTAGAAACGGGATAAAAAGCAAAAAAAAACAAAAACATGGATGAAGGTTGCGGAAACGGAAGCGAACCTGGGAAAACCATGGAGAAGAAGGTTTAGGGGTAGGGTGCAGAAGCGGATGAAGAATGAGGAAGCTGAAGTATGGAAGAATGGGTACAAAAGAAAGTAAAAAAAACGATGAAGGGAAAAAGAGTTAAAGAAGGTTAAAAAAATGAAGAAACGCTATTAATTAAAGAGGCCCAAGGAAGATCTTCAACACGTCATCATCACGCACTGTTTTTATTTATTTTCCGTTTTTAATTTCGTCGAGAAGCAATCAGGTTTTAAACTAATGTTTACAAAACATGAAGTTTTTTTTTTTTTTGTTAGACAAAAGAAAGTGTTAAAACTAGAAAAGCACTCACTGCATTGCTACCAAAACACTTATAACATTTAAGAAAAAAATTACATAAAAAATTATAGTGTGTAGTTTTGCTTAGTCACACTTTCTCGACACAACTAGTTATTGAGTTTCAGAACATCTCTAGTAATGTAATCTATTTTGGGTTCTTAATGCAAATTTGTGTGGTCCTCTTACATAAATGCTATCTTTTCTTTTTGTCCTAAAAGAAACCTAAATTGGATTTTTATTTTTGTTGATCTCTTCATTTTCTTACTTGTGCTTGATTAAGAATAACAAGTTATTCTTTAAGAATTGAGTATAAAAAAATAAGAGCATTTAAGAACCGTTTTGGGAGATGATTTTAAAAGAATCTCTATAAGGGTTTACTTTTTATTGAGATTTTAGTTCATAAAAAATATCAAATTACTATTTTCTTATTCGTATACGAAGTTAAAGTTTTGAAAAAAAAAATTATATAGGATCGTTTTTTTTTTATTGAAGTATAATGTCTTCATTTATAAGTATTTGGAAATAAAATATAAAAAATATACATGGTTTTGATTTGATTTAGTTAGAAAGTAGGATATAAATTCAACAAACAAAATTAATTTAGCTTATAATATTTTTATTATTCTATTTTTTCATGTATTAAATATATTTTTTATCCTCAAACTATTAACTAAATTATACTTATATTTTCCTATATTTTATAAAAAGAATATAAAAGGTCTTGTACTAAAAATGACAACTAAGGGGCTTTTTTGTAAAAAGGGGTCACTTTGACCAAAAATTTGTAAAATAGGGTCGTTTGAATTTGTTTTTGTAAAATAGGATCAAGTCGTCGTGGTGGAAGACGACATTAAAGGTGAAGTCGTCTTCCACCGTACCGGTTTCTTTTTTTTTTTTCAAAAAGTAAAACCGTGCTCTCAGAAGCCGGTTTCTATATATTTTAAAAGTGAAGTCGTCCTTGGACCTGACGACTTCACTTTTTAGGTTTTTTTTTTTTTTACACATTCAGCTTTAT
>Ga0214543_1011581_pt1 | contig 12265 bp, 8 predicted proteins | sample CNSS2metaG_FD_160094 | JGI IMG/M metagenome (GOLD analysis project Ga0214543, IMG submission 160094) | Root nodule microbial communities from cowpea collected in UCLA plant growth center, Los Angeles, California, USA - CNSS2 | ecosystem: Host-associated > Plants > Roots > Nodule | place: USA...
CTCTTGCATTCTCATTTTAAAGTTTCAAGAACTTGTGCTTTAATCATCTTTTTCATGTTCTTGCATGTTTTCATAGCATCTGAAGCATTGAGCATGTTTGTATAATCATTTGGAACTGATCTTGATCCTTCTTGAGCATTGTTTCTGGTTTAAAATTCAAATTCGCATTTCTGCATTTTTCCCAGTATTTCAGTCGATTGTTTTTCTATTTCAATCGATTGATTATACCAGAACAAAATCTGTTTAGTAAAATCAATCTGTTAACTCTGTTTTTGACTGACTGAAAGTGTACAGTTCAGTACTGTTTGCATCCTAACTTGGTGATCTATTTGATTCAATAAAAAGTGGTTTTTATCTTACAAAGATAGCCTAAAGTTTTAACTAGCCAATTCAACCCCGCCCCCTTCTTGGCTTTTCAACCATTTCAAAACTAACAGAATAGTGTTATTTCTAGAGTAATGAATAGTGTACGATAATATCACATTCTAACATTTAGCTTGTGGATTTTTCTTTTGGTAGCTACGATGTTTGTTTTCACATGAAAATTTTGCTCCCCACTTCTAACACCCTGAACTTGATAGGAAAAATAACTGGAGCAATTTATATGGTGTGGTTTGAGAGATACAAAAATATTTGGACGACTTTTTATCCAAACTTTAGAGGGCCATAACTTTTGCTCCGGTTATCAAAATTACTATTATGATATATACATTTAGGGTAGAATTTGGTTTCCCAGATTTGTGCAACCTATTTTGCAGGTTCTCAAATTTAGATTTCTAGAAAGTTTCATTTTTGTTTTTAATTAATGATTTTTGTGTTTTTTCTTCATTTTTTGCACTTTTGAAAAAAAATTAAAATAGCTACACCTTGAGTTTTGAGCTGTTTTTTTTTTTTTTTTTTTTGGGGTGTTTTTTTTTTTTTGGTATTTGTTTTTTTTTTTTTTTTTTTTTTTTTTTTTTTTTTTTTTTTTTTTTTTTTTTTTTTTAATAAATTTAATTTTTTTTTTTTTTTTTTTTTTGTTTTTTTTTTTTTTTTTTGTGGTGGTGTTTTATGTTTTAAGGGACCATCCTACCAATTGTCAAGTCATTTGGTGTTAGTTTAAGTATACTTGTAGTTTCACCCTTTGTTATGTGGATATTACTAAAATTAATGTATTTTGATGCATGTGATGAGTCATTATTTTCCCTTATTCCATTGCTTTTTTGTGCCATTCTTGAGGGTTATTTAGTGCTTAATTGTCTTTTCTTAGTGCATTTTCCTAAATTGGGCTTCATTGGGACATTATTCTGAATTTTGAGTAATTTGGCATTAATTGGTCTAATTACTGTTTCTAATTGTTTTTAGGTATTTCTTGTGTTTTGAGTGCTAGAATGACAGTTTTGTAAATACTTTGATTTGTAGTGATGTGACCATGTTTTTAGGTCATTTTTCTGATGGCAGTCATTCTCTTCTTCTTCCCCATTCTGTTTTCACATTCTTACGACAGCACCCACCTGGGGTTTCTTATGTTTTTCACTCCCTTACAGATTTCTATCAATTCTCACTCAAATTCAATCATATTCGTAAGAATCCAAAACCTAATCCCATTTATTAACAATTTCCAGTGCAATCGAACCACCCATTATTCTCATGATATTGCAACCCCAATTTTTCAACCCTAATTATCATAAATAACATTTTTCATTTAGTTCCCTCACATCACGCTGAAATTTCACAATTACTCTCCTCCTTTTTAATCAATCTATGATTAAAAAATCTTTTCCACCAATCAAGATCATCCCAGAAACCCTAGAACATCAAAAACGAGAAAATTGATTCGCGTCGCTTGGTGGGTGTTCATCACTGCCAAGCAGTTTATGTCAAAACCCAGAAACTGGGTTAGAGCGTATGCATCGCATGGCGATCAGGATTGTGCCGCCAGGCAGTTCCTCTATAGGAACCCAAAAACAAGCAATACAAGGATGAGTCGCTTGGTGGTAGTTCAACATCCGCCAAGCAATTTCTGGAAAAATTTCAGAAACACGAATTTTGAGCAATGTAGGGGAACGATCATTCATAGACATGTTATAATTCATACAATTAGGCAGAAACATAAAAGAAACATAGTCCAGCTCCCCTAACCTGGATTTCCTTGCTTACAAGACAATGCTAAAGATCCCCCATTTGTTCACCAATGGTTTCTCTTGGCTCTCCCATAGTCCAGCTCCTCTATTTCACTCTCTAACCACTATTTTTCCTTGAATTCGTACACCTTACTATGCTCTCCAAAATCCAACCTCAAAACCCTTCTGTTCTCTCTCAATTTGTCTTTTAATAATGTCTTAATGGTATGTTAATGTCCCAAAATGAAAATGGTTTAATGTGGGTGATAATTACCATTCAATGGTTCATTATGAACTGCTTTCCAGCCCCTTTTGGCTGCTCCTTGGCCAGCTACGGTTGCTATGCCTTTTCACATTCAAGCCAAAAGAAATTTTGTCAAAAAGAAAGTTTAGTTTGGATTGACCAAGGTTTGAACCCATAACCATGCAAAAAAAGTCAAATCAATGCGCAACCATTCAACCAATTCATGTTTCGTGATAATTCCTATAATTCTAGGATTATATTATCACTCATTATGATCCAACACATTATTAAATAATAATAAATTAAATAACACATAAATGGCATACATAGGACTTAAACCCAAGTCCTCTCACACAATTAAGTACTCTTCACCATTTAAGTTAGTACTTTTCCATGTCACATTAATCAATAATTAATGCCATAAAGGCTCCCACTACCCACATTTATTAATTAATTAATTATTTAATTAATTAAATTGAGTGGATCTTACACAATTTCGTTTCTATTTGAATTATTTTTGGAATTCCATGTCTAGCTAAGTTTTTCGTATTGATTTCTTGAAGAAATAGAAATGAAACCATGAGGTTGTTGTTCCATTTGAATTTTTGTTCTGGTTTGCGCTACTTCAAGTTGCATTTTCATGGAAAAAACAAAATTAATGGATGTTTAATCTTACTTTCGTGTTTTGGCAGCTAAAGCGACTTATAATCATGCTTAATGAGTGTGGGTCATTCATAGTATGTTTCATATGTGGGTGTCAATTTCTTAAAGTATGCTTGACTTAATGACAAATTTAACTCGTGTTAATTATCGCGTAGTTGATTAACTTCGGGTTTCATGAGAGCAAATTGGATAGAACAATTAATTGTGTAATCTGTGATTGGTGAAATTTCAGTTGAATCAAGGAATCAATACATTTTTAAATCTGTGTAATTAAGTTTTGCTGTTACATTTTGTTAATTTTTTGTTTAAAACTGAATCTGCCAAACCAACCCCCTCACCCCCCCTTTTGTTGAATCTGGAACCTGAGTGGAAATAATAGTCACTAGGAGACGACCTTGGGTTAATTCCTAAGTATTGTATTTACATGTTTTATTTGGTCGGGTACGACCTCGATCAGCATGACTAGGGGGAATCCAAATGACTTACAACCATTTGACCCTAAAATTTATAAGACCTTCAATAGAGGAGTTAAGCATCATAAGAATCCATCTTTGCATTCTAAATATTCTGTGACTTTCCCTAATACTTCTGAAACTCCTGAATCTGTGCATTCTTTGAATACTTAACATTCTCATCATTTTGATTTTTATTTGAATTGATAATATGGCTCAACCTCCACCTCGTGAGAGGACACTAAATGAGTTGGTTGCATCTGAGTTCACTTATGATAGCTTGTGCATCCAGTATCCTAATGAGGAAGTGCCTTATGTTCTTAAAACTGGATTGATACACTTGTTGCCAAAGTTTCATGGCCTTGCAGGTAAGGACCCATACAAGCACTTGAAGTAGTTCCATACTGTGTGTTCCACCATGAAGCTTGTTGATGTCAAGGAAGATCTTGTGTACTTGAAGGTTTTTCCGCATTCTTTAGAAGATAAGGCAAAAGATTGGTTATACTACCTTGCACCCAAGTCCATCACGAGCTAGGATGACTTGAAGAGAATGTTCTTGGCCAAATTGTTCCCTGCTACCAAGACCACACCCATAAGGTAGGATATCTCTAGGATCAAGCAACAATCTAGGGAGAGACTCTATGAATACTGGGAGAGGTTCTTGAATCTATGTTCCAATTGCCCCCATCACCAGATAATTGTGTATCTACTTCTCCAATATGTTTATAAAAGCTTGAACCGTATGGATAGAAGCATGATTTGCACTGCCAATGTTGGTGCTCTTGGTAATATGACCCCACCAACAGCTAGGCAATTGATTGAGAAGATAGCCTCTAACTCCCAGCAATTTGGTGCAAGAAGTGACACCATTGTTGTTAGACTTTTCATATATTCTTTGAGGGCTCCGAGGATTGATGGGTTCATCTCAACATTCAATGATGATGATGCAACAATTTTGCTTTTGGTAAGTACTATAAGATTTGTAGTGTGTGAATAATTTCACTCAAGTCTCATAGTGGATGTCAAATGTTCTTACTAGAAAGGAGTGTGATTTTCTCAAGGTGGGAAAAAAGAAGTATTCCTAAAATGTCGGGTTTGTACATCTAAGGATTGATCGTTTTGTTGATGAAAACATGTGAAACATTCGCCAATAAAAGATTCTACTATATTCAAGTTAGTAAAACCTATAAATAATATAAAATATGTAAATATAAAAGTGAATAAGAAAATTAAATAAGTATTCCTCTATAACAATATTTATTTGTAAGTTTTTGTTCTAAACTAAAATATCAAAACAATATTTAAAATAAATAACATATATACTTAATCATTGAATATGTGTCATTTGATGGTTATAATTATATATATATATATATATATATATATATATATATATATATATATATATATATATATATATATATATATATATATGCTTAATTAGTTGAATGTATCCATTTTTGTTGGGATGTGTCAATTACATCCTGACTTTAAAAAAAATGTATTAATTAGGTCATTTAAAAAAAAATATTAATAGCGTTAATGGTGTGATGCGTGTCATTTGTGGTTTTTTTTTTGTAGTTTTTAATTTTTTTTTTTGAAAACAATTGTCATGTGTCAAGTCTATAATGTGACACGTGGCAAGGTATTGCCACGTGTTAGTGTCACTACCAAGTATCATTGTCTTGATTTGAATTTAGTCCCCATATTTGTCTCTTTGCTTCAATTTAGTCCTCACATATCTCTCTTTGTTTCAGCTTAGTCCCCACATGTCTTTTTTATTCAATTTAGTCTTCATTATTTTTTTTCAAAATAAAACAATATTGGCTCTCTTAAATTTACCAAATTTATTATTTATATACATGTTATACTCATTATTTTCATTTAAAATGATGTTATAACATATTACATTCCTCTTAATTGTTAACCCATGTTTTGTTATTCATGATTTTTACCATTAAATTTTTATATAAATATCATTACTTAATTTTGTAAGTCATTTTTAATAACAAATATCAATATAACATTTACATAAATAATAAATTTCATCTCAAATTTAAGAGAGAGACAATATTTCTCTATTTGGAAAAAAAAATTGGGACTAAATTGAATAAAGAATACATATGTGATGACTAAATTGAAACAAAGAGACATATGTGAGGACTAAATTGAAATAAAAAGGCATACGTGGGGATTAGATTGAATTCAAGACAATGACACTTGGTAGTGACTCTGACACGTGACAATACCTTGCCACATGGCACTGACAGTGCCACATGTCACACTAGGGACCTGACATGTGACAACTTTTTTTCATGAAAAAATTTAAAAATTACAAAAAACATTAAAAAAAATTAGAAAAATCACATGTTAACACATGCCACGTCATTAAGTTATTAACAATTTCTTTGAAAATGACCTAATTAAAATATTTTTCAAAAGTTAGGATGTAATTGACATATTTTTATAAGCGATGACCAAATTGACACATCAAACGAAAGTGAGTACCATGCGATTAATTAATATCTAATGTGTACAATTCTATTTGTTTAAATTTTATATTATTATGTTAAATATTTCTATTTATATTTCGATGATGGCTAGGTACACTGAAAAATAAAATATATATGTATATATTTAACATTAAAAAAAAGTAAACCAAAGTTTTGGTATTTCTTGTTTATTTTATTATTTTGGTTATTTTTTTATAAGATGGGGGTATGAAAGAAGTCAAGAAGCAAATTATAAATGGTGATTTTATATTTGGAGAAGAATTGGTGGAAATATTATTGAAGAAGCTTTTGTTGGTTGTTGGTAAGGGAGATGAAGAAAGATAAGAATGGAGTGCAAAGTAGCGTTTGAGCGATGAAATGAAGCGGTTGTGACATTGGTGATGAGTGCGTATTTTTTCCCTCATTCAGTATTTAATTCTGGATATTTTATTGAATTTGTGTGCTTAAAGAGTGATTTAATTGAGAGTTCTGATAATTAGGCTATTTGAACTTGTGTGATAAAAATGTCTTAAAAAGTGATTTTTAGCTGCATAAATTATTTTTGGATATTTTAACGTTTGTTGATGCAGCTGAAGTTAAGATTAAGCTTATTTAAAGGTGGGAAAATAAATTGATTGAAATTACAAAAGACCTTTTAATAAGGCTGAAATTAGCAAGTTTTGGAAAAATCACTTATGCACCCCAGTTTTTACTTATACACTCCCCTCTTTCTAAAGTGGACCACCAAAAATTTGTTCTGCACCCTTGGTTTCTACTAAGTTACACCCCTCCTACCACTTAAACCCATCTCAACTTGTGATTATGCCATGTGTCAACCCCCACCTTTCAAATCAGGCCAACATATGCTGACATGTGTCATTAATCCTTGCACATGCATGTGAACCAATCAGGGCGTGCCATGTCATCATATCTTCCATCTCACCGGCATTCGAAACGTAGCACCCGTCACGAGAAGCTTACCTTCATTCTGCGGCAAAAACCCTAAGGAAGGAGAGAGAAATCTGATTTGGGAGAAGGAGGTGCCACGTGTCAGTCTGCTATTGCACAGTCAAACTAGTCAAAGCTGGTCAAATAGTCAACTCTGGTCAAATATTCAAATCTGGTCAAAGATTGGTCAAAAAAGAGGGGTTTAACTGCAAATATTGATATTTTTGGATGTCTCTGCAAATTTGGACTACATGATTAAAAATGGGTTATTTAGAAAATTAATAAAATATTAGTTGGTGATGATTTATCAGATATCTTTAAATAATTTATTTATTTAATTATATCATAAATTATTAGCTAACTATATTTGTTAAATAGTTTATATCTCTCCAAATATCTTTGAATATTTATCTTTATCTTTATTTTAAAAGATATTTGAGAGGTTTTAGAAACAGAAAAGCCTAGTCCAATTCCTATATAAAGAGACCAAGGGAGAAGCAGAAAGACAAGCTGGGGACTTCGGAGTTCAGGAACCCTTGGGGGGGCCTAATTTCGTTTCCTTTCTCTCTCTCCATTCTTCTATTTTTATTTTGTATTCCATGGATTGATAAACTTCTTGGGTTGATTCCATTGTAATTTCATTATGGATTTTGAGGTTAGTATGAAATAATTTCTTTGTTCTTATTATTATTGTTGAGGTTTTAATTCATCTATGTCTTTCATCTTTGAATCACGTAAAAAGTAATGATTTTAAATCTATATGCATGTTGATCATATAAGTTCAAGGGTTTTTAAATTTGATTGAGACTTTACTTTGATTTTATTTAGAAACTTTCATGTGATTAAATGAGTTTTTACCAATAATTGAGACTTTACTTTGGTTAAAGGTATTTACTCTAACTACAATTAATTTAGACTTTACTTTGATTAATTAAGCTTTCTATTTGGTGAGGAGATAAAAGAATAGACATGATTAGGCATAGTAAATTTGATTAAGACTGTACTTTGATTGAATTTACTGTGGATAATCTAAAAGTTCTCACTTTTAATTGAGAATGTACTTTGGTTAAAAGTGAGAACCCCAACAAATTAATTGAGACTTTACATTGATTAATTTGTAAATCTATAACAATAATTAATTGAGCAATAATCTTTAGATAATCGATGATGAATCTATTTTGAAAAAGCAATGGAATCAATCGATTTTCTTTACTATTGTTTCTATCTTTATTTTATCTTTTTATCTTAATCCTCCCATATTTTTATTATTTTATTTGACTAACTCTTTTGTATAGAATTTATAAGAACTAATTTGTTAAAAATCAATTCCGTGTTCGTTGGGAGACGACTTAGGGTTGACTTAACCCATACTAATATTTTGGCTACTTTCTTAATAATACTGAAGTTGTTATAGATAAGTAGTATTAATTTGATCGCTTGACGACAGCGTTTGAGCGATGAAGAAAGATAAGAATGGAGTGAGAAGTAGCGTTTGAGCGATGAAATGAAGCGGTTGTGACATTGGTTAAATAAAGGTAAAAAGAAAACATAGGGTTTGTGGTGAAAGTGAAAATGGGAAGAAGCTAATGATTGTGGTGTTAGAATAAGGTCATTTCCCTTCTTCTAACTCAAACCAAATCAAAAGAGTTACACGTGAAGAGTAAGTGGATGAAAGTAGTAGTTCATTTTAGGGGACCCACCACTACGTTGTTGTAGTTACATGGCAACCAAGTATTAATTGGTTACATTGCAAGTACCGGCACCACTAACGAAACTTGTGTCACCACACTCACTCTTACAACTTACAACACACTTTTCTTTTCATTCAACGATTAATCAAAATACAATACGTCATTTTACGTTACTCTCTTAACTTCTACAGTAATTATTTTAAACATTTTATTCGCTTAACTTTCTTTATTATATGTTTTTAATTTCTTTTATGGCAATCTTTCATAAAAAAAAATTAAATTCTGTCATTTATTACATATGTTATGTGAGGACTTTTTCTGTTTATCTGCATGAATTTTTATATTTATAATAGAGTATTTAAGACACCTTGACCATTTATACTATTTATATACAACAAACTCAACGTTTTAGTTTGAGCTAGTATTAACTCATATTACTATTTATCCCACCAAAGCATCTACCTAGGAATTCAACCCAATAGGATAAAAACTCATAAATTACAACAAGATAGAAGAATCACAACAAGATCATATTCATGTCACGAACATAGAAATTGTAGTAGCTCTGGTAGCATATTGCTTTTAATCCAATGTATATTGTCATGTTTCCCTATTCATATCAAGTGCTTTAAGTAATTGTGTATATGAATTGTTTTAGCTCCTCCCTTTGTAGTTCTTGCCTTTCATCTTTTATGATTATTCCACCTTAACAGTTCCCTACACCATACTTGCACAGAAGAAAACAACATATCTTATATATGTTACGTATATATACTCATTCTATACCTTCCTACAAACTATGCTACAATATTTTCTACATGCTTCTCAAGTTATACTTAAGTATGCACTTATTTCCAAGACACTACCTCTTGATGTCTTCAAACATGACTCAACCTCATACATGGCCTCTATTCTCTCCCTTGATTCCCTTATATGTGGCTCACACAAATTTTAAATATTCTAAGGGACACTAACACCAATTTGTATATGAGAATGTTACTATTGACAATTTTTGTTTGATCCACATCCAGGCATCTAACTATGCCATGGTAAAAATCTCATTTGCACCAACTTTACCTTTCCTAAATAATACCACATTTGTATGGTTCCATAGCCCAAATTATTTTTGTCCATACTACATTCCAAACTCAGTTTTGTTTTAAATTTAATTTCAAAAGGAAGAAGTGTTGAAAATTTGTCAAAGCTTGGTTATGATGCACAGAGCTTATACCTACCTATCTATCACACAGTTGCCACACTAAATTAGATATAGGACAACCACAAAAATAAGTGCTTCACATTCTCCTTTATTTTCTAGCACAAATCACATAAGTATTGCCTACCCAACTCCTTTATATGTTATATTATACTTTATTGGCACCTTATTTAAAAGGACTCACGGCCTAAAATATTGTGCATTAGGAAGAGCTTTTAGACTCCAAAGGACATCAAATAGGTCATTGCTCTCCTCTACAGAGATATTTTGCAATAAGTTATATGCAGACTTCACCGTGTACACTTCATCCTCACCTTCTTTCCACACCCAAGTATCCTCTCCACAATCAAATTTTTGGTTTGTTATAATATGCATTAGTTCCTCTTCTTGAACTGATTCCCACGCCATTTTTTTTCTCCTCTAAGACAGATCCCAAACCCATTTTTTTGTCTTTATATTCTCTTAGTTGACCTATATTTCTTTCCTTCCCATTTGATATAGCAACCAATTATGGAAACCTTTGATTAAGTAGAATTTTCCTACCCATTTATCCTCACAGAATTTAGTCTTATTTCCTAGTGCCACTGTCTATTCTATTGTCTTATCAAACTAGTTGTCATTTTTCCCTTCCCCAGATACTTTACTTATGTCTTTCCACCACCATGATTCATGTTTTGTTCTATTAGTGTCATTTAAATTCCTCCAAGATTCTTACTAAACATTTATGACTTCCTTCCATAATTCTTTACTTTTCACACCTAATCTCCATTTCCATTTTGCTAGTATATTAAACTTCTCTATGTCTATAATTCCAAACCCACCTTCTTCTTTTGGTAGACATAATTTTTCTCCTTTGATACAAGCTATCTTTCTATCCTCTGACCCCCAACCCCAAAGGAAACTTGTTTGTAATTTCTTAATTGCTTTACAAACATTTTTTGGTGCTCTAAAAAGGTATAACTATAATAATGGAAGAGATTAAATAACATAATTAATAAGGCATACATGTCCAACAAAAGTAAGTGGTTTACCCTTGATCTAAATAACTTATTTCTTACTTTTTTCACTACCTCATCCCAAATTTATTTTCCTTGGATTCCCCCCAATAAGAATGCCTAGGTATTTGAATGGAATTTTTATGTCACTATAATTTAAAATCCTACAAAAATTATCTACTGCCATCTTTTGTATCCTAACAATACCTATTTTGCTTTTATGGTAGTTAACCCTAAGTGCATAGACTAGCTCAAAATATCTTAAAATGGATTTTATTACCATAATATTTATAGTCTTAGGTTGTCATACAAAAAGTGTATCATCTACAAACTACAACAAGATAACCTCAAGTGCATTATTTCACACTCCTACTCCTTCAAGCAATTGCTTACTAGTCGCCTATCTTAAGAATATTAAGAATATAAATGGAACAGTTGGATCCCCTTGTCTGAACCCTCTTATTGGTTTTATTTCTTGGGTTGGACTCCCATATACCAAAATAGATACTAAAGCAGACTCTAGACATGCATGTATCCATTTGATCCATTTCCTACAAAATCCTAATCTTCTGATCATGTAATACAAAAAATATCAGCACACTAAGTCATATGCCTTTTCATTATCTACCTTTGTTATTACCCCTACCTTATTTCTATTCAATTCTTCCACGACTTCATTAGCTACAAGAATGTTGTCTAATAGCTCTCTCCCTTTTAAAAAAATTGATTATAAGCTATGTATAAATTTTGGGAGCACTCTCTTAATTCTATTAGCCAACACCTTAGGTATAATCTTATACATGCATCCCACCAATGATATTGTGCTAAATCCATCCAGTCCTATTGGGTTCTCTATTTTAGGCACAGGGGTTATGAACGAAGCATTACATCCACTTGATATATATCCATAATTTTGAAATTAGTTAACTTCATAAATTATATCACACTTCATTGTCTCCAAATTACTTTCAATAAATTCAAATTTGAACCCATTAGGTGTAAGGATTTTTGAAGCACCACACTGGTGAACAACTTTCTTTATTTCTAACTCCTCAATGTTACTAGTCAAAGTCCTATTGAAGGTGTGACCACATCAAGCACCATAGAAGTCCTCCTAAGGAGAATCATAAAAGGGCAGACTTTTCCATCTTTATCTTTGTTTAGAATTTCCTTAGTTTGATTTCCATAAATTTGACTTAGTTGACTGATGAGGGATTATCTTGTTCCTTTTTAACATTATTGAATATGGTGTGAGTTGATTAAGAAAGCTAAGTGAAATCCCCACTGGACATTAAGATAGCATGCTATCTAGATGTGAAGGTTCCTTTCACAAAGCTCAAGAGAAGAAGATGATGGATTGATTCAAAATGAAAAGGAAATGGAAGGCACATAAACAATACAAAACCAAGAACAATTAAAGGAAGAAGAAAACATAAAATGGAAAGGAAAGAAATGGTAAAAA
>Ga0214543_1011584_pt1 | contig 12261 bp, 14 predicted proteins | sample CNSS2metaG_FD_160094 | JGI IMG/M metagenome (GOLD analysis project Ga0214543, IMG submission 160094) | Root nodule microbial communities from cowpea collected in UCLA plant growth center, Los Angeles, California, USA - CNSS2 | ecosystem: Host-associated > Plants > Roots > Nodule | place: USA...
TAGAAACCAACTTAGGGAATTCAAACTAAAGTAATGCAAAATAAAGATAAAGGTGATGGAATAGAAGACTCCCCTCTAGACATGCTTCTAGTGATCCTTCTTGAGGGAGCTTCTAAGGAGGTGGTCATGCCTTCATCAGGAATCAATATGTTTTCTTTACTATTGTTTTTTTATTTCTTTTTATCTTTTAAATTTTATATCTATCTTTGTTTATCTTAATCCTCTATTTTTATTATTTTATTTAATTAACTCTTTTGTACAGTTTTATAAGAACTAATTTGCTAGAAATCAATTTTGTGTTCGTTGGGAGACGACTTAGGGTTGACTTAATCCATACTAATTTTGTTGACTACTTTGTTAACATTACTGAAGTTGTTAAAGATAAATAGTATTAATTTGATCGCTTCAACAATAGCGTTATCAAATTTGGCGTCGTTGCCGGGGAACTATCCCACCTATGATAAGGAATTATATGGCTTAGTTAGGGCTCTTCAAACTACCTTGTGTCCAAAGAGTTTGTCATTCATAGTGACCATGAGTCGCTAAAATATTTGAAGGGCCAACACAAGCTGAATAAAAGACATGCTAAGTGGATGGAATTCTTGGAACAATTTCCTTATGTGATAAAGTACAAGAAGGGCAAAAGTAATTTGGTGGTTGATGCCTTGTCTAGAAGGCACACCTTGTTTTCAAAATTGGGAGCCTAAATTCTTTGATTTGATCACATTCCAAAAATGTATAATCAAGATTCTGAGTTTTCCTCTGCTTATGCTGAATGTATGGAAAGACCTCAATGAGGTTTCTATGTGAATGAGGGGTATTGGTTTAAAGAAGGAAAATTTTGTATTCTCCAAGGTTCACAAAGAAAACTCTTTGTTCAAGAAACATATGAAGGGGGATTAATGGGTCATTTTGGGGAAGAAAAAACCCTAGGTGTTTTAAAAGAGAAATTCTTTTGGCCCCATATGAGCAAGGATGTCCAAAGTCATTGTAATAGATGTACTTCATGTTTACAATCTAAGTCTAAAATAATGCCTCATAGATTATACACTCCCTTGCCTGTTGCTTCAGCCCCTTGGGAAGATATAAATATGGATTTTGTCTTAGGACTCCCAAGAACACAAAGGGGTTTTGATTCCATTTTTGTGGTGGTAGATCGTTTTAGGAAAATTACATACTTTATACCATACCAAAATGTGGATGATGCTACCAACATTGCTAGGCTTTTCTTTAGAGATGTGGTCAAGCTTCATGGTATACCCCACACCATAGTTTCTAATAGAGATACTAAGTTCCTTAGCCATTTTTGGAAAACTCTTTGGTCAAGGCTAGGAACTAAACTTAATTTCTCTACTTCACATCACCCACAAATTGATGGGCAAACTGAAGTTGTTAATAGATCTCTGTCTACTATGCTAAGGGCAATTTTGAAAGGAAACCACAAATCTTGGGATGAATACGTTCCCCATATTGAGTTTGCCTACAATAGAGTAGTTCATAGGACTACTAAGATCTATCCATTTGAAGTTGTTTATGGCTTTAATCCTCCCACTCCTATGGATTTGTTACCACTTCCTACATCTTTTGATTTCATTCATAAAGAAGGGGTGGCAAAATCTGATTTTGTTAAGAAAATGCATGAGAGGATTAAAAGACAAATCTAGCAACAAATCGAGAGGTATGCTAAGTACAAGAATAAAGGGAAGAGGGAAATGATTTTTGAAGAAGGGAAATAATTCAAAGAATGTTGCACAAAACTTCTAAAATAGAATTAGACACATTAACAATTAAGCAACAAAAACAAAAAAGATTTGGAGTCTAACTATGCGACCTACTTTGGTGAGGCTTGATGTTGCAAGACACACTCACTGTCTACAAGCGCTTTTACTATTTAAGAAGGTTCTAATTAAGAGATGAGAGAACACTTAAGGCTCCCCCAAGACACTTAATTAGTCCAAAGAGATACAAGAAAGAAAACTTGAACAAATACAACTCAAATGAGTACAATCACAAATTTGTGCAAACTTTAAAAGTCTTCAAGTGTTTCACTCCACTATTTTCTTTCTTCTTTTGTCTCACTCAAGTGTTTGCTTTGAATTTTCTCTTTTGTGACCTTCACTTGTAGCTTGGAGTTCCACTTTGGTTTCCACCTCCTAGGATGCTACCTTGAGTATTTGGTTACCTCCAAAGAAATCATCCACCATGAATGTAACACCAAACCAAAGAAGCCAATAAGGAAAAACAAGAAAAGCTTAAATGAAAGAAGAGCTAAACTCAAGTGGAATATAGATGAAACATACTCAAAGATTTAACAAAGAAAGACAAACTACAAATAAGGCAAAGAAAATTTTACATATAAAAATTGTAAAAAATTTCACAAGAAACAAGTTGGCCAATACTAGGATAGGATTTGTGTTCCTAAATTTCATAAATTCCATCTCACGATAACACCTTTTTAATTCTTTTTATTGTTTTTAACTATATACAATTTAAATAATTGATATTTTATGTATAAAATTTGCTCAAAATTTCATAACAAAGAGGTTGGTGGATTCTCAGATGGGATTAGTTTCTAAAATTTTTGAAATTCAATCTCTACATTACAATTTTTCAATTTTTTTCTTACTACGTTTTACTATTTACAATTTAAATAATTCATATTTTCTACATAAAAATTGCTCAAAATTTTACAAGAAATTCGATGGCCAATACTTAAAAAGGACTAATGTGTTAAGAAATTTGAAAAATTTCTTCTTTTTGTGACACTTTTTTTTCTTACTAATTTTTACTATTTACAATTCAAATAAGTGATATTTTATATGTAATAATTGTAAAAAATTTCAAAACAAACAGGTTGACCAATACTAGGATAGGAGTTGTGTTCTTAAATTTGACAAATTCCATCTCCTCCTAACACTTTTTTTATTCTTTTTACTAGTTTTAACAATATACAATTTAAATAATTGACATTTTATGTATAAAAATTGCTCAAACTTTCATAACAAAGAGGTTGGCGGATACTCAGATGGGTTTATTTCTGAAATTAAAAAAATTCAATCTCTAGGTAACAATTTTTCAATTTTTTTACTACTTTATACTATTTAAAATTTAAATATATCATATTTTCTATATAAAAATTATTCAAAATTTCACAAAAAACTTCATTGGCCAATACTCAAAGAGGAATATTAGTGCTATGAAATTTGAAAAACTTCTTCTTTTTGTGACACATTTTTAATTTTTTTACTAACTTTTACTATTTATAATTTAAATAATTAATATTTTAAATATAAAAATCACAAGAAACAAGTTGGCCAATACTAGGATTGTAACATCCCAAAAACTGAATAACTTCAATTAATAAAACATCACATACATGAATAACCTCAATTAATAATACAATACGTCAGATATACCCAGATTACAAGAAAAGGGCCCCACATGGCCCAACCAGAAATATACTGAAAAGAAAACAATTAAATATATTAGGCCTTGTTCGGACAAGAAAAGCATAAATAATATAAAACCCTCCAGTAATGGGCCCCACAGTGGGCCCAACACTTGTCGCATCCCTATTACCATCACCACTGCTAGGGGTTCTCACATCTGCTCACATCAACCAGGTTGATAATCAATGCAAAGGAAGAGACCACACATAACACACAAGCAAGCAAAAGGGTAAGCAAGCAAAAAGTCATCATACAGGCACTCAACATACCATTCATATTCAAACATACATAGCAGACACCCCATGTGAAATACCCATCCATATAAAACCCTAAGATTTAACTATCAGGATACGTAACTGAGGCACCACCACGTGGCAGTGGAATTAGGTCCTAGCAATGAGGCGTTACCACGAGGCCTTCACGAAATTATACCCTAACAAGAGGCACCACCACGTGGCCTTCGTGGAATTACGCCCTGGCCTTGAGGCACCACCACGACCCCCCGTAGAATTACGTCCTTTTGTCAAGGCACCACCAGGGACTCCCCTTAAGAGGGTCCATGGAATTACATCCAACCGATGAGGCGCCACCAAGATCTCTCACTACAAGAGTCATCGAATTATGCCCTACCCATACTTTAAACATGTTCCACCCACTAATCAAGAATTTCTCATAACATAAATATCATGTAAAATCAATAATTCATACAACTCATGCTTTTCAATTCATACCCAATCAACTAACATGCCATTTCCATTTCAAATGTAACATATTAATCATGCCATCATCACGCAAACCTTCTAGTAAAGCATTTGGGTCAGATAACAAACCACACATCAGTGAACCACTCAACAACCACATCAAAACCTGGTCCCTGCCTCACCCAAGCTAACATGGCTCGCTCAGGCGAGAGGGACCCTCTCGCTTAGGCGGATCCCATCTCGCATAGGCGAGAGCGCGACAAGGGGACAAGTTGACGGCTACGATTTCTGCGAATGAATGGAAAAGATTAGGTTAGGGCAGACTTAGGGTATGGTTCCCCTTCTTGGGCCAGCCCTAGGCCCAACCAACTTTGGGGCAACCTTTAAGGATTTAGGCAGAAAGAAGAATAAAAATTAATGGGCCTTACAAGGGTAGGAGTTGTGTTCTTAAATTTGGCAAATTTCATCTCCTCCTAAAAGTTTTTTTAATTCTTTTTACTATTTTTAACTATTTACAATTCAAATAATTGTAATTTTATGTATAAAATTGATCAAAAGTTCATAACAAACAGGTTGGTGAATACTCATATGGGATTAGTTTCTGAAATTAAAAAAATTTAATCTGTAGGTTCCTATTTTTCAGTTTTTTTACTAAGTTCTACTCTTTACATTTTAAACAATACATATTTTCTATATAAAAATTTCTCAAAATTTCACTAGAAATTCGTTGGCCAATACATAAAATTTCTCAAAATTTTTCAGTCTTTTTGGGACAGTTTAATAATTGTTTTACTAACTTTTACTATTTACAATTTAAATAATTGATGTTTTAAATATAAAAATTGTAAAAAAAAATCACAAAAAACAAGTTGGCCAATACTAGGATAGGAGTTGTGCTCTTAAATTTGACAAATTCCATCTCCTCATAACACTTTTTTAATTCTTTTTACTATTTTTAACTATTTACAATTTAAATAATTGATATTTTATGTATAAAGATTGCTTAAAATTTCATGACAAACAGGTTGGCGGATACTCAGATGGGATTAGTTTCTGAAATTTAAAAAATTGAATCTCTAGGGAACAATTTTTCAATTTTTTCTTACTACTTTTTACTATTTACAATTTAAATAATTCATATTTTCTACATAAAAATTGCTTAAAATTTTACAAGAAATCTGTTGGCCAATACTCAAAAAGGATTATTGGTGTTAAGAAATTTGACAAATTTCTTCTTTGTGTGACACTTTTTTATTTTTTTTTACTAATTTTTACTATTTACAATTTAAATAATTGATATTTTATATATAAAAATTGTAAAAAATTTCAAAACAAACAAGTGGACCAATACTAGGATAGGAGTTGTGTTCTTAAATTTGACAAATTTCATCTCCTCCTAACACTTTTTTGATTCTTTTTACTATTTTTAACAATATACAATTTAAATAATTGATATTTTATGTATAAAAATTGCTCAAACTTTCATAACAAAGTGGTTGGCGGATACTCATATGGGTTTATTTCTGAAATTAAAAAAATTCAATCTCTAGGTAACAATTTTTCAATTTTTTTACTACTTTATACTATTTAAAATTGAAATATATCATATTTTCTATATAAAAATTATTCCAAATTTCACAAGATATTCTATGGCCAATACTCAAAAGGGATAATTAGTGTTATGAATATGAAAAACCTCTTCTTTTTGTGACACTTTTTTAATTTTTTTACTAACTTTTACTATTTATAATTTAAATAATTGATATTTTAAATATAAAAATTGCAAAAAAAATCACAAGAAACAAGTTGGCCAATACTAGGATAGGAGTTGTGTTCTTAAATTTGGCAAATTTCATCTACTCCTAACAGTTTTTTTAATTATTTTTAATATTTTAAACTATTTACAATTCAAATAATTGTAATTTTATGTATAAAATTGCTGAAAAGTTCATAACAAACAGGTTGGTGAATACTCAGATGGGATTAGTTTCTGAAATTAAAAAAATTCAATCTCTAGGTTACAATTTTTCAGTTTTTTTACTAATTTCTACTATTTACATTTTAAAAAGTACATATTTTCTACATAAAAATTTAACAAAAATTTACAAGAAATTCTTTGGCCAATACTCAAAGGGAATTATTGGTGTTGTGAAATTTGAAAAATATCTTCATTTTGGGACAATTTAATAATTGTTTTACTAACTTTTACTATTTACAATTTAAATAATTGATGTTTATAAATATAAAAATTGAAAAAAAATCACAAAAAACAAGTTGGCCAATTTAAATAATTCATATTTTTTGTTCCTGTAGAGAACAAATAAGATACATTAGGCACAAGTGTCACCTTACCCATATAGTCCGCTATCTCCTCAGTTAGCCTATTCTCGGTTCGCATATGTCTGCTTGGACCCGGGAGGGGTTACCTGCAGAAGGGACGTCGAAGCTTAAGTCAGCCAAAGCTTAAAAAAGTCAAATCTGGTGATTAATGGAGTAATGAATGCGTACTTTTAATTTGTGGGGTTCATGTGTATTTATAGATTATTAATTATGTTTGCCTATTCCATGGCCTAGGCCATGGTTTGGGCTATTGGTGGGCCTAGGCCTTGGCCCAGGCCCTTAGTATCGACTGTTGTAGGCCTTGATTTCGTTAAGTCTTTTGTAATGGTCTGATCTAGTTACTTCCTTATTTGGCTTATGTCGTCCTTGTTCGTGTACTGTCCTAGATTGGCCGTTCCTTTAGCGACCTTTGTTATGAGTTTAGGCCGGTTTAGGTTTGTGTCGGCCCGAGCCGTGTACCTTAGTTGTTTCCGGCATATATGTGGTGATTGTTTGTTGTTACTTATCTGGTTAAGTTGGCCAGGTACAGTACATCAGTCCCCAGCCTTTGCCGATATAATATGTTGGTGAAGGATGATATGTGCTAATGTGCTAGTCTTGACCGGCTAGGTGTGATATACCAGTCTCCCAACCTTTAAATGTGATGAACAGTGTTAAGGCTAAAAGATATGAAGGAGTTTCAGGTAGGTGAAGGGGTTTGTGGCAGGTGAAGGGGTTTCAGAAGGTGGAAGAGTTGCAGGAGAAGGTGGACAAGCATGCTGAAGAAAAAAAAGCTTGGAAGAAGGAGAAGGAGGAGTGGGAAACAGAGAGGAAGAGGCTTGCTACGTCGAGGGTACGTTGCCTTGATTCTGAAGAAAAGTTGAAGGGCCGGATTGCAGATCTTGAGGCCAACTACGACGATATCAAGGAAAAACATGACGGGCTGGAGGGGGAGCTAGAGGACCTGAAGAGCTGTATAATACAAGAACATATTAATGGTTTTCAGAAGGGTGTTCGGCAAGTCCTTTTTTTATGGGAGTGTTGATGTTAACAACATTAGGTTTGATGTAAATAAGGATGTTGTTGATGGGGTACTTATAGATGAGGCGGAATCTAGCCTAGAAGGGAATGGGAGAAAGAGGCGGTTGATGCCGATGCAGGTGGAGGTGAAGTGGTGGCGGAAGGCGTTGAGAAGGAGGTGGCTTAGGATTTTCGTTTTAATGTTTCCAATTTGGTTAATGATTCTAAGTCTGTAATAAACCGTACATTGCTTTATTTGGGTGTTTGCTATAAATGTCTGTTTATGTTTACATTGTGTTTGTTTGAGGCCGGTTACTTGTGGGTTAATTGCTCTTTATATTTGTGAGTTGGTGTTTGATGTATGGGATGTTTGCGAACATGATTGTATGTTAAGGGTGTTCGACCCAGGCCGCTTACTTGTGGTAAGGATAGGGAACTTAAACGAATTAACCATCGAGTTAAGGGTGTTCGACCCAGGCCGCTTACTTGTGGTAAGGGTGGAAACTTAAACGAATTAATCAACGAGTAAAGGGTGTTTGACCCAGACCGCTTACTTGTGGTAAGGGTGGGGAACTTAAACGAATTAACCAACGAGTTAAGGGTGTTCGACCCAGACCGCTTACTTGTTGTAAGGGTGGGGAACTTAAAAGAATTAACCAATGAGTGAAGGGTGTTCGACCCAGGCCGCTTACTTGTGGTAAGGGTGGGGAACTTAAACGAATTAACCAATGAGTTAAAGGTGTTCGACCCAGGCCACTTGCTTGTGGTAAGGGTGGGGAACTTAAACGAATGTAAGTTAAGTAAAGAATGGTCGTAAAGTTGGGAACCCTTTGTATTATTCATTGAATCTGGGGTGCCTCGTTAAAACCTCCCTGGCCAAAACCCTCCTTAGGGTAAAAAGACCAGGTGAGGAAAAAGAGTACACCCAAGGTTACAAGTGTTTCGATGTGATACAGTATATGTTTAACTAAAGTAAAACTTGAGATGGGACACTTTCCATGTATTGGGTATTTCCTCCCCAGATAAATGCTCTAAGTGATACGCTCCTCCTCCCGCGTCTTCGCGTATGCGGTATGGGCCGTCCCAATTGGCAGAGAACTTGCCATCCTTCTTTCTTGTACTGTTGGCCATTCTCCATACTAAGTCCCCTTTTATGAACAATCTTGGATAGAGGTTTGCGTTATACTTTGTGACAACTCTTTGTTTAGCGGCTAAGTTGCATATCTGGGCTTTTTCTCTGAGTTCGGGTAGGAGATCGAGGTGGGTGGCCATGTTTTGATGGTTGTGGGTTGGCTCATATAGTTCTCAGCGCAGGGATGGTTTGCCAATTTCGACAGGTATCATGGCGTCTGCCCCGTAAACTAGGCTGAATGGGAACTCGTTTATTGCTGACTGAGGGGTGCCTTTGGCGTTGTCTAGCCGTTTGCGTAGTTCCATTAGGATAACTTTGTTGGCCACCTCTGCCTGTCCATTGGTTTGCGGGTGTTCTACAGTACTGGTTTTTTGTTTGATGCCCAGACAAGTGTAGAACTTGGCTAGTTCCTTATCTATGAATTGTCGGCCATTATCGATGATGTTAGTATACGGAACGCCATATCAGAATATGATATCTTTCCAGACAAATTGCTGGACCTGCTGGGCTATGATAGTGGTTAGTGGTTTGGCTTCTATCCACTTGGTGAAATAATCAACGGCTATTATAAGGAATTTCACCTGGCCTTTGCCGGGAGAGAAGGGGCCGAGGATATCCATTCCCCATTTAGCGAAGGGCCATGGGGATAGTATGGAATGGAGTTGTTCTTGTTTCTGGTGGATGAGGTTGCCATGTTTTTGACATGGTTTGCATTTTTTAATGTAGTCTTGGCAATCTGCTTCTATAGTCGGCCAGAAGTAACCGGCTCTAAGGATTCTGGTGGCCATAGTACGTGCACTGGAATGGTAGCCGCAAATGCCTTCATGCAACTCCTTAATTATATATTGCGCTTGTTCTACAGTGACACATTTGAGAAGCGGTTGGCCATATCCGCGTTTGTAGAGGTCATTGCCTACCATGGTATATCTGGCGGCCTTAGCCAGCCAAATTTTATCAACATCTTGTAAGGGGTTGCCAGTTTGGAGATATTGGATATAAGGGGTGGTCCAGTTGTGGGTTTGGGAAGGGGCGATTTTGTCGACTGAGTTGTGGGTTAGGTTGTGGCAAGTATTTGTGATTGAAGGTATGGATAGTGTTTGTTGCAATAAGGATCGGTGGCGGCTTTTTAATCTGGTACTGGCTAATTTGGATAGGATGTCGACTCTGATGTTGTCGGTCCTAGGAATGTGTTCGATGCGGACTTGGTCAAAAGCGGATTGAATAACTGCGTGGACCAAATGGTAATATTGTAAAAGGGTGCGGTCTTTGATCTGGAATTCGTCATTTAGGTGGCCCACAGTAAGCTTGGAGTCGGTTCTGCACGTTAAAGTTTTGACACCAACTTCGCGGGCAAGGGAGAGGTCGACGAGGATGGCTTCGTACTCGGCTTGGTTGTTGGATGTTTTGAAGGTGAAATGGAGAGATTTCTCAATGAGGATTTCGTTGGGGCCTTCTAACACGATACCAGCACCAGCACCTTTCGGATTTGAAGAACCATCTACATGAAGCGTCCACTGGTCTTCTGTGGGTGTGTGTTGGAGGTCATTAACAAAGTCTAGGAGACATTGGCCTTTAATGGGGTCATGAGGTTCATAACGAATGTTGAATTCTGATAACTCGACGACCCAGGATGACATCCGTCCTGCTAGGTCTGGTTTTTGCAATATCTTCTGGATTGGGTAGTCGGTTTTGACGGTGATGTCGTGGTTTTGGAAGTATGGGCGCAGGCGACGAGCTGCATGGACCAAGGACAGGGCCAACTTTTCCACCATTTGGTATCTGGTTTCAGGATCTTGCAACGTTCTGCTAACGAAGTAAACAGGATGCTGCGTGCCACCTACATCTTGGACTAGCGCGGCGCTGATTGTGTGGTCGGTGGCTGTGATGGAAACTAGCAGGGGTTGATGACTATCCGGCTTGTGGAGGATCGGTGGTGAGGTTAGGGTTGTTTTTAGTTTTTGGAAGATTTGTTCACAGTCGTCAGTCCACGTGAACCTAATTGACTTTTTGAGGAGTTGTATTATGGGTTGGGTTTGTTCAGCTAGTTTGGGCAGGAAGCGAGAGAAGGCTGTAAGGCGGCCTGTGAGGCGTTGGACTTCTTTGATGTTGGTGGGACTATACCACGCTTGGTTAGCATGAAGCCGAGAAACTTACCGCGGTCGACGTCGAATACACACTTGTCGGGGTTGAGGCGAATGTTGTATTGTCGTAATGTGGAGAAGACTGCTGAGAGGTCCTGCGCGTGTTGGTGATGGCTGAAAACTTTGTCCATCAATCGTTGGTAGGTTGCTCCTGCATTTTTGAGACCAAAAGGCATAACATTGTAAAAATAATTGGCGTCGTCTATGATGAAGGCGGTCTTGTTCATGTCGGATGCGGCCATGGGGATTTGATTGTAACCAGAATATGCATCCAAGAAACTGCGTACTTTATTCCCTGCCGCGCCGTCAACATGTCGGTCAATGTTAGGTAAATGGTAGGCATCTCGAGGGTAGGCTTTGTTTAGATCTGTGTAATCTACACACATCCTCCATTTGTCGTTGGGTTTCTTCCCCAAGACTACGTTAGAAACCAAAGTTGATGAAGGATTATGTTATTTTCTTTTAAGATTATTAAATATGGTGTGAGTTGATTAAGAAAGCTAAGTGAAATCCCCACTGGACATTAAGATAGCAAGCTATCTAGATGTGAAGGTTCCTTTCACCAAGCTCAAGAGAAGAAGATGATGGATTGATTCAAAACAAAAAGGAAATGGTAAAGATGTGAGAAGCACGCCACTACAAGGCTAGGCTAGAAGCCATGGCAACCTTGAAGATGACTGGATGTGTGCCGCCACTTGCTATGCAAGATAAGGCTTAAAAGTATTCACTCCCTAGGGAGGAAACTCTCACAAATGGTTGAGACACAAGAGTGTTTTTATTTCAAAATGTTCAACCCTTTTACATGTCTAGGAGCACCCCTTATATAGAAGAGTTTAGGGTCCTCTATACAAATAAAAGATACCTAAGGATGTCTCTACAAAAACCTAACCCTAGCTTCTAGAAACTAGGTCAAATAAGGTTAAAAAATGAGAGACTAAAGAGCTAACTATGGTGTGTGCAAGGCTAATTTCATTCTAGCACTAAAGGAGACCAAGAATGTGTCTCATATGTCTCTAAAAAGTGGTCATAGTGTGCTAAAAACAAAGGAGACCAAAGGTACATAGGTACACTTGCTTTATGCCTTTTTCTTTATGCTTTATGCCTTTGCTTTACTCTCTCCTCCACATGATTTATGCTCCCCAATCACCATGCGCCACCTAGCATTGCTTTCTTACTCCTAATTAACCTACAAAGCAAATAAACATAGATTAGCATGTTGGCTTAAGTAAAGTCAACTATAGTCAACAAGTCAAACCTAGTCAAAGGTCAACAAGTCAACTAAAGTTGATTCAACTAAGTCAACTTAGGGAATCAAAAATAACAAACACAAATGAAAGGGATGAAGGATTAATGAACATCCTTTCTAAACATACTTAGTCTTCTTAAGCATGTGCCTCCATCCTTGGTTGGGGTCAATCCTTCATCATCCTCCCCTCCTTGGAGAGAATTTGACCACAAATTCTTTAAGCCTTTGTAGATGGAGCTTGACTTGATTTGGG
>Ga0214543_1011593_pt1 | contig 12254 bp, 5 predicted proteins | sample CNSS2metaG_FD_160094 | JGI IMG/M metagenome (GOLD analysis project Ga0214543, IMG submission 160094) | Root nodule microbial communities from cowpea collected in UCLA plant growth center, Los Angeles, California, USA - CNSS2 | ecosystem: Host-associated > Plants > Roots > Nodule | place: USA...
TTTTTTCATAATATTTTAAATAGTTCAGTAAATTATTGTAAAAATTAAACTAAAAAATGTTGTTTAATTTAGCTCTTTTACTTTAAATTTTAATACTATAGCCATTTTAATCAGCTACTTTTTTACTTTTTTCACACTCCTAAGAGAATTTGACTCTTATGCGATGGAAAACCAATTACGACTTTCGTAATATATATATTTTTATTCATAAAAATTGATTTTTTTTATAAATTTAAGGGTTAAATATATTTTTGGTCCTTAACTTTCAGTGAATTTTAGAATTAGATCATTTCGAAATTCAAGACCAATTTAATCTTTTATATTTTGAAATATGTGGATTTAGTCCTTTTAATCAAATTTTGTTAAGTTTATTTGACATTTCAAGCGCGTTTCATAATAGTATTTGACTTAACATTAAAACAAAAATGTGTCAAACAATATAAACAACTCAAATACAATCCTAAAATGCGTATAAAACATCAAATAAATCTAACAAAATTTGATTAAAATGACTAAATTCACCTATTTTGAAAGATGAATAATTAAATTGATCCAAAATTTCGAAATAAATTAATTCAAAAATTCACCGAAAGTTAAGGACAAAAACAAATTTTATCTTAAATTTAATTAGAATGAGGCCTCTGTTTATATAATCATTCTATCTTTACTTATATGATATCTGTAACATTTGTCATATAATATAACATGATTAGAATTAGTAAAATTATTTTAAAAGAATTTAACTGTAAAACACCGTATAAAAAAGTGGAAATCTGTCATCTCGATAACCTTTTTAAATTTAATTCAATCTTATAAAGTCAATATCTTCGGCATACACAGTAATTCGTCATATAGTATAACATTCTTAAGGTTAAAATTCGTAAAATTATCTTAGAAGAATTTACTGTGAAACACCGCAGAAAAATGGAAGCCTCTTTGTGAAGGGAAATAATCTAAAACTGGTGATGCTGGATGAGGGTAGCTGAGACCAAAACGCCACCCTATTTATGTGAATCACGTGGACATGTGTTTGTTTTTCGTGCTCACCCATAATCCAATCCTTATTTGGGAAAAACACAACCTGTTTTTCTTTATGCTTTGTTTAGCTCAAATGCGCACACATAAATAGTATCATTTGATCATTTGATGTTTTAGTTCTAAATCAACAAAGATACGAGTGATAGTAAAGTTTAACAGAAAAACTTCATCGATTATTCATTAATGAGATCTTGCCCATACTAAAAAAACATGTTTATTTCTCGGGTTACAACTTCTTTCTGTCCTTTATATACGTACATTTCTCATAATCTTCCTAAGTTTCCGGTGCTTAAAACAACTATGATTTCGCTTTAAGATCTTCTGACGAGATTGTCGTTAGACTGAACTGCAATAATGCATCTAAAGCGACATGGCCGATACTTGATTCTATGAACCATCCGGGTGGAAGGTTTATTGATAAGATATAAAACGAGTATTCAATATATAAGTAAATGAAGATTTCATTTTAAAAATCAGATTTATGAGATTGAGTTAAACTTAAAGTTCAATTCTTAACATATTTATAATATGAACTTGAACTTATTCTAGTCAAATTTATTGTTTATCGGATTTATTGTGTCATTCTTTATAGGAAGATTTATTGTATGTTGAGTTTATTGTATTATCTCCTATTCGATTACTATGAGACCTAATAAATCGATTTTGTAAGATTAAGATAAGTTTAAAGTCTACTTCCTAATTTGGTATTTGAATCATGAGTTTGAACATATTTTACTGAAATTTATTATTTATTAAACCGATATCCACTGTTATCAAAAAATTTGTTATTTATTGTTTGTTAAGTTTATAATATATAAGTAAATACAAATTTCATATATTAAATTAAATTTAAAATATATTTCTTAACAATAATTTTTGTTAACTGTTTGTTAGGCTGATTGTACCTGTTGGTATCGAAAAGTTTATTATTATTATTTGTTGAGTTTATAATATATAAATGACCATAAATCTCATCTTAAGATTAAATTATATTTAAATCCACTTCTTAACGTAAGTTTTGTTTAACTTTAGGTCATGATTATTACTATCTTAGTTCCAGAACTAGCTAGACAACAAAGATGGGATAACACAACTCTAGTATTCAATCTACCTGAAATAGTTTTTGTTTAAAACATTTTTTTTTTTTATCTTAGCTGGTTTTTGGATCTACCCTGTATTAACTATCTACTTTCTCATCCTAACATTAATAAGTGTCCCACATTTCTATTCCATTTCTCTGTAAGAAGCTACCCACTAAGGAAAGAGTCCAGAAAGTTACACCTCTCTCTTACTGCCAATACATTTTCTCAAACAGGGTGAAATTAAGTGGACAGGGTTTCATTCCACTCTTTTTCTCATTGAAAAGTTAATTCTAAAAATTGGTTTTTTCCAAAACAGAACTGTTCGGATTCACATTATATGATATAGAATTGTGTTGAAACACCGTTCATGATTGGTTTTAATGAATTGATTTAGGTTGTTTTTGCTATATGAATCAAAACTTTTATACCATGATTTACTATTAACTGTTGGATCAAGTACTCATGATTAAGTTAAAAGTTATACTTCATATATAGACAACTCTTTCTATCTATATACTATATACGATTCAATTGTAATCCGATACATTTGATTTTCGTTAAGGGATAATTGATGTTACTCCTGGTATTAGAATAAAAGTATCTAAATATAATCACATAAATTCTAAATTTTTACTCGAAATTATTTTTACTGACATTTTACTGGAACGCAGACCTAGGGTTTAAGAGAAGCAGTAACATATGAGCCACTGTTAACACTTTTCCCAGAACGAAATTTCCTAATTGCTGATTAACGTAGTTCTACTCATCCAACATGTTGGTCTATTAATTTGTTAACTGCCAACTTTGATAAATGTCGTGCATTGTGCTATGCAATTATGCAAGCAAATGTACTTGATAGTTTCTTCTTGGAAGTTGAACTTACACCGGGGGATATCATATAACATAAATTGCGTAGTTACTCAAGCATTATGCCCAGAAAGCAGAGGTGAAAATATTTAACTTCGGTTTTTGCTTGTGACTGTGTAGGAAACAATGCCAATATTTTAAATTCTGTCCACATACGCGGCTTGAAATTATATATGCTGGTTTTGGATGTTGAAATTGAAGGAAGGGTTTTGGCTTCTGCTAAAACCACTCACTAGAGCAATTACTTGATGTACTTTCTTCTTGATTCGGCGGTTTGCTTTAAATCTAAAGAGGTGGTAGAACAAAACATTTATGAATGTGGTTTGTAAGATAAATCAACCTCTCAACCTTTGCATATATATATAGCTCTTCCAAGTGTTTGATGAAAAGCACGACTCAGGATACTAAGAATCATACATCTACACAACACAAACAACTCATTCCACTCCTGTTTTGCAGCCATGAATAATCTTTTGGTGCTTGGTTTTTGTGCTATCATAAGCTTGGTTGTAGCACCATGCTCTATTTCTGCTCAACCAACAAGGGCTTTCTTCGTTTTTGGTGATTCACTGGTGGACAGTGGCAACAATGATTTCTTGGCAACCACAGCCAGAGCAGACGCTCCACCCTATGGCATTGACTTCCCATCACACATTCCCACTGGACGTTTCTCCAATGGCTTAAACATCCCTGACCTTATCAGTATGAATCACTTAATCTGGCATAACCAAATCAGCAATGCTATATACTTGTTCATTCGTGCTTAACGTTTCTATATATGTATATGTATCATCTGCATGCATGACCATAACTAAGCTTGTGTTATTACTTTATTCATACATCAATTGCATGCAGGTTTGGAACTTGGTCTAGAGCCTACACTGCCGTATTTGAGCCCCTTACTGGTTGGAGAGAAGCTACTGATTGGTGCCAATTTTGCATCCGCTGGGATTGGCATTCTCAATGATACGGGAATTCAATTTGTAAGCTTCAACATTAATTGTAAATTATTGAGGAACATGGTGTGTTTTTAGAGTGCATAAATGGGTGACTTGTATAAAGTCTTTCAGTGACCGTGTATTCCAAAAGCTGATATATATAGTATGGTTGGTATATGATTGTTTTGGCAGTTGAACATTATCCATATCTACAAACAACTCAAGCTATTCCAGGAGTATCAGCTAAGGTTAAGTGCACACATTGGTGCTGAGGGAGCCAGAAACCTAGTAAACAGAGCACTCGTTCTCATCACTCTTGGAGGCAATGACTTTGTCAACAATTACTACCTGGTCCCCTATTCAGCAAGATCTCGCCAGTTTTCTCTCCCAGACTATGTTCGCTATCTCGTTTCTGAGTACCGCAAAGTTCTGAGGGTATGTATATGCATCACCAAACACAACAGTTACAGTATGATTAATCATTTTGTGTTGCTGTTTTGGAAGTTTATATATAATAATAGAAAAAAAGGTATATTGGCAATATTTTACGAATTCACGGCATTGGAAATCATCATGCATACGACAAAATGCATCATGAATTTGTGAAGCGTAGAATAAGGGTCATTCGTGTTTCCGAAAATGCTCTGCTGCATTAGTGTACGTACGTAACCACCAGTCTTATGGTCCGTGTGAAAGAATGTGCATTAAACAAAAGACATGTGGGTATCTTTTGGTTGGTGAGGGATACCAAATATGTTTTCTCTCTTTCAAGCATCGTATACTTCAATGCACAACACAAGCAATTAATGACACAAAATATTAGATATTTTATCTCTCTCTGATCTACTTCATTATTTAATCAACACATGTATGTTGAAAACATGCAGAGGCTTTATGATTTGGGTACTCGAAGAGTTCTTGTAACGGGTACTGGACCAATGGGGTGTGTTCCAGCTGAATTAGCCATGAGAAGCAGAACGGGTGATTGCGACGTGGAACTTCAGAGAGCTGCTGCATTGTTCAATCCCCAACTGGTTGAAATGTTAAACGCACTGAATGAAGAAGTTGGTTCCCAAGTTTTCATTGCTGCTAATGCCTATCGCATGCACATGGATTTCGTTTCCAACCCTCGAGCTTATGGTATGATCAATATAGCTTCTGCACCACCCTGCATGCAACACTATAGACACCACCTTTTAACTTTCAAATTAAATTACATGTTCCTGGAAAAGATAGCATGTGGAAACGACATTGTTTAGTAGGTTCCTTTAAAAGTCAACGTAGCTTTTAAAAGTTGCTTTTGTTATTTTCTTTTTAAATTATCAATTTCTTAAAAAGAAATCCACATTGAAGCCCAATAAGCCCGTTAGAAATGTTTTGGGCCTGCAGGATTTGTGACGTCGAAGATAGCTTGTTGTGGACAAGGCCCATACAACGGGATTGGACTGTGCACACCAGCCTCAAACCTGTGTCCAAACAGAGACCTTTACGCGTTCTGGGATCCATTCCATCCATCAGAGAAAGCAAACAGAATCATAGTCCAACAGATTCTGAGAGGCACCACTGAATACATGCACCCCATGAATCTCACCTCTATCATGGACCTCGATTCCATGACCTGATTCATCGTTTTTCGATTTGAATATGTCTCTACAAGTCAAAGGATGTTATATCTATGTGTGCCACCTAAGTTTGTTTGATCTTCTTATCATCATTCCCTAGCTAGTGTGTTTTATCTTCTGCTCCTTTCTTCCTCCGATTGTTATTCTCTGTTGGAAGTAATTTTGGTCTCACCACAAATAAATTTAAGTTCTTCTCTATCATTCCTTTATCTTCGTGTTATCTCTGGATCTAATTACTTTAAATTTTCTTTTCTGAAATACTTTCTCTGAACCTAGATAGAAACGAAAACAAATATACTATGGTTCTACTTCGACTAGAGATAAAATAATTTTATAATATGTAAATCTCACTTTATAAACTGATTTTGTGGAATTGAATTAGATTTAAAAGCTGTTGGGTTATATATATATATATTTATGAATTATGATTATAATCATCGAGAAGTTATGTTTTGATAAGGTGGTTATATGACATTAGATAATTTAGATTCTTTAATAACCAAAATAAACTATTTTTTCCTCTTGCAATGGCAACCACCTCTTTCAAAACACAAAATTTTGAACAAGTACAGTGCAGTCTTCCATCGTGTAACGTAACAAGTAGTTTGGAAAATAAAATGTATTTTAAATGATTTTACAAATGAATTATCAGTGTTATTGTTAAAATTATTAATTAATTAATTAGAGTGTTTCCTCCACTGGTCCCTTGTATTTGTATTCTGGTTGATAAAGTGAATGTTTTTGTAAGGTTTTGAATACAACAAGGTTCTTTTTTCAATGTTAGTTGTTAACTGAAAATGACTGTGATTTTTTTGGTCACAAACATTTTTATGGACTATCGAAATTTGAACGGTTAATGAGTACGAGACCGCGTTATTAAGCAGCAAATTTCATTATTAACAAATGTTCCAAACTTTACTAAAAAGAAATGGTAGATAGATGGATAGAATTAATAATGAACCTTATTAAAGCTGAGTTATTAAAAATATGCTTCTGTATATATATTCTTCTCTTCACCCCTATTTAAGTTAAAGGAATTGGAAAAGGATTATGTTGGAGTATGAACTATAAAAGCTATTTAATACAATAGTTACACCATCCATCACAAACTAACATATAAATAGAACACAGACTTTGACTTGTCTGGGAAAGGATCACCTTGGTTTTACATGTAAAACCAAATGATGGTGAGTTAATCATGAAAAATAATACAGAGAAAATATCTAAAGGAAAAAGACAAAACTTTGATGTAATATCTTAAATATCAGTTCTATTGATATCTAAGTAAAATAAACCATGTGATCTTTTATATATGTAAAGATATTAGAAATTTAAGGCGAGTTTGATTCTACTCATGAAATAAAAATGAATTTAAAATTTAATATCTTAATTAATATTTTCAACCAGCTTATTGACATGAAATATGTTTTATATCTGATCTGGAAAACACAAGAAAGGATATCGAGGATGAGGAGGAGTGAAGAAAAAAGTGAATTTACGTATAAATCCCCAGTAATGCATTAAAGAGTGCACCAACCTCAAAAGTGATGAACAATGGTGAAATAAATATATAGGGGCCATGGTGCCCTAGCTAACTCATGTGTTGTAACAATAACTCAGCCTCCAAATACGTTATACGGAGTAAAATAATTAATCTCAATTCCATTTGAATGTTTTTTAAACCAAAACCCAAATGCATTTACTATTTCTTTGTAATGTGTAGATGATGATGATGATGATGATGATGATGATGATGATGATGATGATGATGATGTGATGGTGGTGCATTGCATGGGCATGTGATATATATGTGATGAGTTGGTTACTACTAGGTAGGTATAGATTTTGAGGAAGTGGGATAGAGTTTTAGAAGTTGAATTGGTTGGAATTGAATAGGCTGCAATGTTGGTTGAGAGAGATGTTAGAGAGAGAGAGAGAGAGAGAGGAAATTAAGAGTTTTGTGATGTTAGTTGAACCGTTTCTCCAGCCAAATTATGTGATGTCCAGGGTATTAGGTGTAGAGTTGTTGGTATTATAAATGTCTATACAGCTCATGCTTTACTCTCATTTTTAATCATATATTACCATTTATCATCACTTTATTGTTTAATTCCTCAACAAATATTCAAAAAAATCATGGCGGCTACTCAATTTTGCACTTTATCACTCCCTAGTGCTACTCATTCCATATTTTACTTCTCTAAAAATCTAGCTCATCATCAACTCTTCTACTTTATTTTTAAATAATTTATCCATATATTTATATCTTTCATATGAATTTTTTATCATCAACAAAGAACTATATTGATTGCAGAGCATTTGGTACTCCAACCCTTATACATATCCAAACACAGCAAGAAAAGAACTTGTTAATCTTGAAATCAATATTCACAAAAAACTCAACTTGGTGCTCTATGAATATAGCTAGAGTGAATCCATGGAATTATTATTTCACTATATGCTATTCAAAAATAATTTCCTAGCATAATGTTAGGATTGTACGTTGCTATTGTAAATTTGTAAGGATAAAATTCTCTTGACAAAAGTCAGCAACATGAATTTCATTATAGAATGTGTTTGCTAAGATCACACCTGTAAGTAAAAAAAGTTACTTTCGACCCTAAAATCTAGGTTATAGATTCAATAATTATATATAAATAATCTCATATATTACTTGTCAAATAATGTGACGAATTCTTAACATATAGATACTCATGAAATAATTGTTAATGAATTACTTAAGTAAATATGGAGGAATTAAATTTTGTTAATAAATGATAAATAGGTTGCTAATCCAAATTCGTCTCATCCATTTTTCGTGGATCTTGTTTATTTTGATCGAGAAATGGAGAAAAAAAAAATATGTACGAAGGTAAAACATAATGGCAAACGATATTCAGAATATGATAGATGGTAGGGATTAATGCCAGTTTCACCTAAAAACTTCTCCGTATTTTTTTCCCTTTCATTTGTAATGGAGAAGTTTTTGGATTGATATGGAGAAATTTTTTTTTTTTATATTTATGTTATTTTAAAAAAATCTTTATAATTTCTACTCTCAAATAGAAAAGCATTCTTTGTTTTCTACTAAATAACTTAAAAATTATTCAATTTCTACTTATATGCGATGAATTTATTTTTTCTTCCCAAATTTCATTTTATATTTATTACACCAAACGTCATTTTAAGTATTAAAAACTGCTTTTACTTTATCGTTGCGTTGGTCCACTCTATTCACATATATGCAAACATACATATAAAATATGTAATGAAAACAGTGTTTTACTGATTCATCAATGTGTTCCAAATAATTGAGAAGACTATCAGGGTCTGAGTTTGGCTATATACCACGCTATAATTGGTTTGATTGAATTTAAAGTGACTTCAATTGTTTTACTATATCTAATTTAAAGAAAATTCTAATACATTAACTGTTCATATTTAATTCTGAAACCCTTTGAAATCTCGTGTAGATTTGGGAACTTCACCTATATCTACTTATACCAGTACGATAAAAGATCATTGATATTATCCTAAAAATACTTTTTTATTGGTTGATTCAATCATTCGATTTCATCAAACACCAAATCAAACAGTGAGAGAAAAAAAATTTAAATTACTATTTTTTTTTAATCCATAAACTTTTTAAACTGTAATTGTACATAGTTTTTCATAAAATAAAATAAATAATTTTGAATTTGAAAGTTTGAATTCTCCGCCGAGTTTCTTCTTGTTTTGTCCTCTTATATTAATTAGGGTGAGCTAAGTTAAATTTGATTTGATTCGAAGTTAAGATGTTTGGTTATTGAAATAAAATATTTTTAATTGGGGAAAAGTACTATATTGGCAGTAAAGTAATAGGAGAAATAGGTTTGGCTTCCTTCACATAGTTCGAAGTTTAATTCTAGTTTATGTATTTCCTTTTGCTTTATTTTTATTAATCTATTTTTATTCATTGATTCAAACAATACTTTTTTTTTATTAAAGATTTATTTTTGTAATATTTGTTATATTTGTTTTTCAAACGTAAGAAACAAAAGTTACTCAGAATTAATTTTAATTTACAATTTTACATTGATTAATTTTTTTTTTATCAACACAAACCGAAATGAATAATTTGTGCCATCCAATAATAAACCACGTTTCAAAATATTGTAAATAATTTTGTATTGATAGTTTTTTTGAAATCACATGACATGATATTCTTTTAATTAAATATTAAAAAAAATTAGAAACCCTAAAAATAAGGATAAATTTAGAAACAATTAAGTTTAATTAAATTTTTTTTTTTATAAATTTGTATGCCCTCTATGCGATTTAACATTTTTTTCTTCCTCATTTCATCCATCAATTAACTCATTCATTTATTTTTTCTATTCACTTTTAACTTACGAGAAAACTTATTCTTGTAAAAAGAAAAAAAATGTGTTCATCACCAATTAGAGAAGATTAAACTGGAAAGTAGTGAATTAACATGTAAGTGGAGATGAGAAGAAGAAAATAATAATCACGTTATCTTATTCACATAAAAAAAAATTCATAGAGACTCAATTGAAAAAATTCAAATAAAATTTATGAGGTACTAAAGATTTAATTAAACAAAAAAGTGACTATAATATATGTAAAATATCATAATTGTATACCATAGTTTTTATATTTTTGTTTATTAATGTTTTTTGGATAATTTAATTTATATTTAATTAAATATCTTAATTTATTTTTTTATTGGTAGAAATAAATTATTAGTTGTGTGAGAGAAAGAAAAAAAGTGGATTGAAATGAAGAAGTAGTGGAGGAATTTGGTCGATAATATTAGGTAAAATTTGATGGGGGCAGCTGGATGACCATTGGAAATAGCTTCATATGTATGTACATGGAAAAGACTTTTCTAAATTGTAAAAAGAAAAAAAAAAGTGTGGAAAAAGAAAAAAATAAATAAAAGGATTAATAACGTACAGAATTAGTATAGGTCTGGACGTGAGAAAACAGCTACTATTTATTTTCTAAAATCTCTTTCAGTAAACTAACTAAAGTAAATAATTAATTTGAGAATAAGTTATATTAAATAAACTCTTTTAGGTGAAATCTTGATAAAAAAAATAATCAACAAAAATTAAAGTACTAACCAGTTAAAAAGTGAAGAGAGTATCAAGTTGATATAAATTTGAACAAAATATTATTATAATGGGGCATAGTGTTATACATTACCTGAAGTCGAAATCAATTTTGCAATGAAAGACACATGAAGTAGGATTCAAAAGTGCATGTAGATAATGAAATTTGTTGAAAGCATGATCTTTGTTTGAATCTGTCACAGGTGATGCTAGAACTATATATAATTCAAATTCAAATATACGAACTTTAATAGCATTAAAATTAAACAAAAGTGCTGTATTAGAGGATGTTGACAACAACCATGGTCGGAGGAATCAGTGGTTAAATGACACAAACAACGACATCAGTTCATGAACATACACATCTTAACAAATATTTTCTAATAATATTCCTGTGTAGTGTCTCTCTCTCTATACATATACATGCATTTTATCTAATTAGAGAGACATGTTTTTTCTCAGAAAAAAAAAGTATTTTTTTTGTAAGGAATGAAATTTGTATGTCCCTTTTTGCCTTTCACGAGCATTAATTAATTTGAACGCCCCACATAACTAACTCGCTAATTAGAATGTATGGATCCTGTTCTCTGTGAAATTAAAATATCTTGCACTCCTTCTCTTTCCTTGTTAGACGAAAACAAAGAGTGGTAAAAAATAAGGAAACTTGGTGTGGCCGTACATACAGGAAAAAAAACATGCATGTAGAGTACAAAATACAAAATGCTGCCAAAGATAGTTTGATATAATTGAAGTGGTAAATGTGTGTCAGTTCTGGGCAATGTAACGAAATTGTCAGTTGTTGTTTTTGGTCCTTAATGAGGCACAGATTTACATGTACTTTCTTTCTTTCACCCATCAAAAAACAGGGTCAAAAGCTACTACTTCATTGAGGGCTTCTTCAGCACATGGCTGTTTCGTTTTCGTTAATGCATCATGTCTCTCCCTCACACCCATCATTTCCAACCTGTTCTACCTTTTTGCTACGTGGGCCATTCACCTTTTCCATAGTATATAACACCTCTTCCTCATTCCTCTCTGCACCATGCACGGACACCACAGACATATATATGTGTGTGTCTGAACACCTCTGACACTAGTTGCAGTTCAATAATATTCCCTTCTTCCTCGTCCATGGCTACTTCTGTGCCTCTTGCGTGTTGTTACATTGTTGTTTTGGGGATATCTATGTTGTTGGGTTTGAGAGGTGCAGAGGCACAACGTGCCTTCTTTGTGTTCGGGGACTCGCTTGTAGATAATGGCAACAACAATTATTTGGCAACTACAGCTCGTGCTGATTCTCCTCCTTATGGCATTGATTACCCAACCGGAAGAGCCACTGGCCGTTTCTCTAATGGCCGGAACATTCCTGACTTCATCAGTTCCGTTTTTAAACTTCTTTTTCTTAATTATTGCTTCAATCTTACTAGTACTAGTACTGTGTGTGTGTGTACATGTATAATATAATGTACTAGTTATTTTTCTGATATTTTATTTATGTGCTCTTGTGTAGGTGAAGCTATTGGGGCGCGCGAATCCACATTGCCATATTTAGATCCCGAGCTCAACGGGGAAAGATTGCTTGTCGGTGCCAAC
>Ga0214543_1011597_pt1 | contig 12252 bp, 2 predicted proteins | sample CNSS2metaG_FD_160094 | JGI IMG/M metagenome (GOLD analysis project Ga0214543, IMG submission 160094) | Root nodule microbial communities from cowpea collected in UCLA plant growth center, Los Angeles, California, USA - CNSS2 | ecosystem: Host-associated > Plants > Roots > Nodule | place: USA...
ATAAGTATAGATATAAAAAAAATATTTATATATATATATATATATATATATATATATATATATATATATATATATATATATATATATATATATATATTTAAAATATTCTTATTATTTTATCAAGTATAATAATATTTTTTATTTTTACGGTTGATTTATTTGAAAACATATCGACTATGAAATATTTCTAAAAAAATAAAAATAACTCTTAGGCATTTTTTATCGAAAATACTCTAACTTTGTCAAAACATTTATAAATCAAATATTTGGATAAACCACTCTTCTTTATCTGTTGCATATTTGGATAAATTAACTAATTTTAAATCGTCCCTACATATGAATTCTACGTATGAATTGATGTTTATTTGTGGATTTTTTTGTATTATTAAATATATATTATATTAAAATATATTTAAGTATACATTATATTAAAATATATTTAGGGGTTGAGGAAAAAAATAATAACAAATTTTAAGTTTATAATTAAATTGTGAATAAAACCAACGTGAAAAAATATTCATAAGCTTAAAAAGTCAACATATATGTAAGAATGTAAAGAGTAGATTTATTAAAAATATAAAGAATATAGCATGTGAAATAAAAAATATAGAGTAGATTTATTAAAAATATAAAAGATATGACATGTGAAAAAAACTATGGAGTAAATTTTCTAAAAATATATAAAGTATATTTACTATAAATACAAATAAGTGTATAAAAATTTTGTTATAGCATTTATTGCTAGATTCGTATAATTAGTGTATCGACATATTTGTCTAATATCTAATGCTAGACTCATTTAATCAGTATCTGGACACACTCATCTAATATGTTTGGACAAACTTGTCTAATGGGTATTGCACAACACGTCTAATAAGAAAATGGATAAAGTTGTCTAATGTTTATTAATAAAATTAACAATATGTGTATAAACAGACTCGTCTAATATATGTTACTAGACTCATTTAATTAATGTATGTACAAATTCATCTAATGTGTGTTGCAATACTCATTTAATCAATGTATGGGCAAACTCATCTAATGTGCATTCTTAGACTCGTTTAGTTAATGCATAGAATGACTTGTTTTATGTTGTATGCACAAAATACTTGTATGATTAGTGCATGGGTAAACAATTTAATGTGTATTGCTAATCTCATATAATTAGTCTATGATCATACTCGTCTAAGGTATATTGCAAAATTTATCTAACCAGTGAATGTACATACTAGTCTAATGTGTAATAGACTCATATAATATGTGTATGAAAAAGCTTGTCTAATGTGTATTATTAGATACATGTAATATTTTTTGTTATACTTGTCGAATAAGTGTATGGAAATACTTGTCCAATGTGTATTCCTAGACTCGTTTAATCAATGCATCAACAAACTCTTGTAATATGTACTGCTAGACTTGTCTCATAATTATATGGACACACTTGTATAATATGTACTATTAGACTCGACTAACTAGTGTTGTTCAAACTTGTGTAATGTATATTGCAAGACAATGGACAAACTCCTCTAACGTGTATTAATATACTTGTTTAATCTGTGTATGAAAAGACTTGTCTTTATTGTATTTTTCTAAACTCGTCTTATCAGTGTATGGACAAACTGGTCTGGTGTTTGTTGATAGACTCGTATAATCAGTGTATGAACAAACTTGTCTAATGAGTATTCTTAGACTCATCTAATCAATGTATTGAATGACTCATCTAATGATTTTTTTCTAAACTCGTTTAATTAGGGTGTGGACAAAGTTGTCTAATCAGTGTTTGTTTAGACTTTTCTAAAGTGTATTGCAAGACTCGTCAAATTAGTGAATAGACAAACTCGTTGTATTAATAGACTTGTCTAATGTATATTGATAAGGTCATTTTATCAGTGTTGTTGGTAGACTCGTCTAATCAGTGCTTTGACATACTCATCTAATGAATATTTCTATACTCATGTAATCAATGTATGAAATTTATTGGTTAATGATTTTTGCTATAATTGTCTACTGATTGTATGGAAAAACTTGTTTAATGTGTATTGTTAGACTTGTTTAATCTGTGCATCAATAGACTCGTTTACTTTTTTTAATATATTTGTTTAACAAATAGATGGAATGACTCGTCTATTTTTTGCTATACTCGTCTAATTAGTATACGAAGATACTCATCTAATGTATATTGCTAGACTTGTCTAATATTTTTTGTTATACTACTTTAGTCATGTGTGGAGGGATTAGTCTAATGTCGTTTAATAATTTTTGTTATATTCGTTTAATTAATGAACTGGAATGACTTGTTTAAATTTCTTTTCTATACTCTCTAATTAATATGTGGATAGACTCGTTTAATGTATATTGCTAGACTTGCCTACATTTTTTCTATATTCATGTGATCAGTGTATGGACAAATTATCTTAAACTCGTCTAATTTTTTTTATACTAATCTAGTGCGTGTTTCTAGCCTAAAATATAATTTTTCTAAATATAATTTTATTAAATGACTAAGTAATTGAAAATCATAAAAAGAAAAAAAAAAGTAGTATATAAAAAAATTGATACTTTAAATATAGGTCATTTTTTAAATAGTGTTAGTTGTATGAATAAATTAATATTTTGGTATATAAAAATTTGTAATATTAAAATTTAGTTTATAATTTAAATATAAGTTAATCTTTAATAATTTATTAAATATCAATTAATTAAAAGTTATAAAAAGATAAAAGTAAGAACAAAGAAATAATATAGAAAAATTAATTTTAAGAAAATAAATGAATAGAAAAATAACTTCCATATGACAGAAAAATAAATACAAATAAAAAAAATTAAAATATGAAATAACTTTAAATCTAACTTTTACACTTGTCACTGAATAAAATAATAATAAAGTAAATTTCTTAATATCATAGATAATAATCAGTGATTATTAAGAGTCACCCTTTTATTATTTTTGCTTAACAGTATTATTTGTTTTACCAGCTCCGTTTCCGAATTATTTACCAAGCAAAAATAAGATGACGAAAGATTTGTATATTTGCTATTTTCCTTCGTCACTTTTGCAATGCGAAGACAAAGTTTTACTTTTACTTCAAATTCTTTTATATTTTTCTTATATTAAATAATTTAAATTATTTTTTTATCATATTTTTATTTTTAGCCTTTTTATATAATTTTTTCACTAGAAATAATTAAAAAAAATATTCTGATCACTTTTTCACTCTTTCAGTTTTAATTTTCAAAATAATCAAGGTGAACTGAATTAATATCCTTTTAAAGTTAACAAAACAGTTAATAAGAAGTTAAATTTTACAAATTAGTTAATAAAAAATGTAAGGTTTACATATATATGAATTTGAAGTATGAGATTGAGTCTCGTACTTACGTTTTAGTATAAGATCTGTTAATTTTTTAACCTCTATGCGAATGGGCTTTTCACACTTTTTTACTACTTTAGGTTTATCTTGTTTTGTTAAAATTGTGACTTGCTTTCCAAAATGTTGAGATCTCTAGTGGAAAATAAGAAATTATTCTCTTGATGTAACTTTCTCCTCTTATTTGTTATATAATTTCGAAATATTTATCTGAGACTTCTTTCATATTTTTAAAAAGTTTGCACAATATAGTGTGTATAAATTCTGAAAAGAACTATGTTGTTGGTGTGCTAAGCCCTTAATATTCTATTACGAGCATATTTACATTTCACATATCATACAACTTCTGGTACGTTGGTTTGGGAAGACAAAATAGTATAGTAAGGACAATTAGTTTCTTAGGTAAATGTAAAACTTACACGAAATAAGGTTAGTATATAAATAAATGTAAATTTATAAATTAGTTTTGTATTATTGAGTTAGATTTTTTTTATTTATAATTTCAGAATTATTCAAAGTCTATTAGCATTAAAAATCCTACATTAATTTAACTTAAAATTATTGTCCAATATGTCAAGTGTCTTGTCATCTCATGCTTATAAGGAGCTTTCTATACTTATATGTAGCAATAGATGAGAGTTTATTTGAGGGTGAAACTGGTAAAAAAATAAACGCAAGTAGTTAAGACGTCATTCTAAAAATTTGTTTCTTGTTATATAAAAAGACACCTAAGAGTACAATATCGGGACTAATTAGGAATACATTGCATGTGCTTTAATTTAATATATAGTCCTATAATTCACCTTTAGACTATGATTTATCATTTTTGCGCTACATTCACGGATTCATATTTCATAACCTACATTCACTAAAACTCTGCATCGTACCATGTTAATAAGATATCAAAATATTTGGTCGAGTGCTTTTATTAGATACAAGTGGACTCCATACTAAATGCACCACGGTCACATGTCAATCGGTAAAAAACGGTAGGTTATGCAGTTGAACTCAAAGGATGCACATATTTCTATGTGATGATGTGCAATAAAATTTTGTAGTAAAAAATTAGCCCAATCCTAGTCAATATGAATAATATGAATGAGCTAATCTTTCCACGTGACTAGTGGAAGAAACTTCTATAAATGCACTTGTATTATCCAAATAACTTATAATATTTTAATTAAAAAATGACAAAATATTTAGATAGTTATTGTTTATTATATCTCAAATCATATTGTTCATTACACATCTCAGTCTTTTATCTTAATTATATAATTCAGTGTACAAGTAAATGCACAGATAAAATATTGCATGTGCATCATATTAGAATGTTTAATGAAACATACTGATTTTGACAATGCAATCAAGGTTAAACCTCTTCCACTCCTCTGGAGATAAATCATCTTAACTGCAAATTTGATTTATCATTAAAGTTTTCATAAGTAGTTACTTGTATCATTATTATCCTAGATGTTTCGGCCTTATCCAAGTAGTACTTTAACAAGTAACACATCGGAAAAGCAATTACCTAAACTTACATCTTCAAGGATCAAACAAAACAAACACTACTTGACTTATAATCACCAAAGTTATATACTAACTCAGTTTACAAACTATCACAAGATGGATTATGGTTTTTCCCATCATTTATGCTATTACATAAACTTGTTATGCAGTGGTTATGATTTATACAATTTGCAGAGTCATTTATACGAGAACTTAAATTTATCTTTTATGGTGCATCACGATAAAATCCATTTCGCTCAATGAACTTCTATACATTGGTGCCCCAACAGTTAAAATTGAATGCATGCACTTATTCGAGAAAGTGAAAGGGACTTCAATATGTACTCGATGTCTACAAGTTATCAATCAACATCATAACCGGACCCAGAAGCTTGTATGGTGGGTTCTTGAATCAGAAGTTAAATGCAATTGATATGAACAAACAGTATTGTTGAGAATCATCATTATTTTTCGGCGTTTAATGAAAATCAGATATCAAAATTATAAAAATGTATAACTCTATCAGTTTATTAGCATAAAGGTTCCCAAAAGCATCCCATATTAACTGAGAAAATATTTAATTTGAAGCATCAATACGGAGAGGAGGACCAGCTGGGTATAAAGCCGTATCCAGTTCTTGTACTTCAAAGAACCAATACTACTTCTAGACCAATAATATTATGACCGAAAAAGGTTCTATAGAACGCCATTTCCAGTTTTGCATAATTATGATTTATGTGCAAATCTAATTAATCAATTTTTTTCCTTCAAAATTTTGGTACATCTTGGGTCGACATCTTTCTTTCTATTGATCTGAAAAATAATGAAAAAGAAAGATATTTCGACTTTTCCACAGGTAAGCCCTAAGAAAAATTTTCTGAAGGACAAAAATGCAATAGGTACTGCTCCAGATAGTCCATAGAGTTTGTTAGAGCGTACCGGACTTGACATTGATGGTACAGCAATTCATAATACAGTCTTGAGACAGATATCACAGGGGCTAGATCCATACTTGCAGGATTTTCTATCAAAAGATTCCCCGAAGTGTTTGAGTAAAGTTTGTCTCCGGCATTCAACCTAACCATCCAAACAAATACAAAACATAAAAGTCTTGTGAATAAACGCCTTTCTTTACAGGCCCGTTTGCTATTCCCTTAAAAACACGGTGAGCAATATATGGATGATTTTTAGATGAAAATTTATATCCAAAACTCACACCTTACTATTTTAAACCACATTTTCAAAAATGGACAAGAGATGTGAAAGAGAAAAGTAAAAAAAAAAAAATAGAGGTTGACATGCAAAGGAGATTGATTACCTTTATTTCACAGTAACCTTGCATCTTTTTGGCTTGAACCATTGCTGTCTTAAAATTTTCCTTTTTATATCCCTGACCATTTCTTAGCATGCATACAACTCTGCTAAAATCCTTCTTTTGGTAAAGAGCAATGCAAACTGAAGGAAGATTATCTCTTCCAGCCCTTCCAGATTCTTGATAATAGCTTTCAATTGATTTTGACATTGTATTGTGGATGACGAAGCGCTGAAAGCATGACAAAATGAAAATTTGAGTAACAAAATCTGTAAATCTAAGATACCAGTAAGGTAGTCTTTCAGTTAGAACTAATCCCTATATTTTCAAGTGGATATATTTGCCCTAGCCAAGCATTCAAATACTACACTAACGTAAATATGTTACATTTAAGTTTATAAGGCAGGTTCGTAAATGGATCTATAGATTTTGGGGGTATACTTTCAACTTGCACTTGGACAGTATGGATAAAATTATCTTATGATCACTAGGAATTTGAATAATTGTAGGAGTATCACTTTTATTAGTTAACTCGATCAACAAAAAAGGCCTTGAAAAAAACTTCAAAAGTACGGAGTTTTTGGTAATACTGTGGATTTTCAAAAAGATTGGTCCCAGTCATTTCTTAGTCATCTGACTGGTGATAAGTAGCATATCATTGATAGGTCATTTCATTTATATATCGATTATCAAGAAACGGAATTAAGTACAGGGAAGGGCGCACTATATTTTTTAAAAGTGTAGTATTCCTAAACAAAGTTGATCGTAGAATTTTGAATTATCACAGCATAATCATAATTTTAAAATGTAGCTCAACTTACAACATCAGGTTTGTCTATTCCCATTCCAAAAGCAATAGTTGCACACACAATATGGACCTCCCCGTCATGCCATTTCTTTTGAACAGCTATTCTCTGCCGGGCAGCCAAGCCAGCATGGTAATACACTGTTTTGATCTTGCATTTCTCATTTAAAAATTTAGAGACCTCAACACATTCACTTTTTGAAAGGCAGTAAACAATTCCACACTGATTCCTGAAGCGATCAATTAGTAGCTGACCAAGCTGCTTTAGTGGTTCCTTTGTTTTACCAATCACTTCATACTTCAAATTTGGTCTGTCAAAGCTTCTTTCAAGAACGAGTGCATGGGGAATTCTTAGAGCATTTAATATGTCCTGAAAAATAAAAACTATTTAAAGGTGAAAAATGGGCGAAAAAACTCAATAGAAATGTTCATCATAGTGACTTGATACTCTGATTACCTCACGAACTGCATGGGTTGCAGTGGCAGTCAATGCCATGACGGGCACATCAGGAAACTTTTGCTTTAGAGATCCCAATCCCCGATAATCAGGCCGGAAATCATGTCCCCATTGGCTGAAAAGCATGATGTTCAATTTGATAGTAATGACTGAATGGTGGATAATTTGGTATCTCTTATAACAACAAAAATACATAGCTCTAATAAGTCCATCCCCTGTTTTAGCATACCTTGTTACGCTAGCAGTTTTAAGTTCTGCTTGCACACCAAAGCTAGAGTTTGACCCTCATCTTACTTGAAAGCTACGAGTTATAATTAAAACCTTAAAAGATATTCTAAAAGCTGTTTAGTATGCTTATAGTTTTCTTAGCTCAAACATATATAAATGTTTCCCAACTACTTTCAGGTATAAACTTACCACCATCATAGATTCCAATTCCATAGAACCTGACCATTTGTGTTAACCAAGACCCACAGTGCCAACTCTGCCAAATTGGAACTCAAAGGGTCTCAGTGATTTTTGGAGAATGGAATGCTCTTGGAGCACTAGGGTTTGTGCTATTGCATTTTCTTACCACGTTATATGGGTGTTTTTTAGCTTAGGCCTGATTCTTAAGCATCCCAAGCGTGATACATCCTTTGGAGGTTTAAGAATTGGTGAGGGATAAAGTTCATCAAGTGCAGTCATCTCTTGATCAGTGAATATACAAAAGGTGACAAATAGTGAAAAATGAAAATTTTTTAATTGGGGACAGAATGCCCCTCAGTTGTAGAGGATGAATCGATATAAATCTCTTGTGTCATCTCTCCCGTAAACCCTATCTTTTCCAATTTTGCATTTAATTGTGAGAATTGATTGTGTGTGTCATTGTCTTGACCTTATTGATTGAATTATGAATTACCTCTGGATCTTGATATTATTGAATAAAATTGACATTGTTCTTGTGATATTGGCTGCACGGTGAACATACAGATTGCCTCATTTCATTCATTTTACTCCATGTAACCAGGTCATTGTACAGAGTTAGTCATTACACATTAGAAATTTGCATTAGAGCGTATCTCGTACTAACCCCCACGCAAATAGATTGAACGATCTAACACTAAAAAGGAGAGAATAATTGAGTTCCTCAATTCACTCTCCTCATATCATTTTCACCAAAACATTTTGTGATCTCACTATTTCGAAGTGTGTTTGTTATTGCCTACAGAATCAATCTGTTCATATTTCATTCGATTTGTCTTCTTAATTGGCACCAAGATAGCTTAACTTCAAAAGAAATTTCCTGAATAATAATACTTCATTAATAGCTAAATTTTGGGGCTTGTTCATATTGTGTGATCATTATGTCATATATGAACTCATATAGCGCAGTACAGCTTCAAGCATGTGTGATTAATGGTAATGTTATGTCTCAAAGTTCCATACAATTGTGATAGATTCTATATTATAAAACCAAATGTTTTTGAGATCTTGCATGGTATTAAAGTCTATAGTCCATCTAAAGTTCCATACAATTGGCTGACATGTGAAAGGAAGGTGTTGGAAAATCACATATCATCTGCCTCATTTATTGGGGTCAACTAAATATCTATTGGACAATTTCATTTGATATCAATTGGTTTTATGATAGAAACTAATATAGTAGTTATTGATGAAAAACAATTATTAGGCCTGTACACAAAAAAGAACAAGGCGTACCTAACACAGTGTGCCTCATCAATAACAAAACCTGCTAGTTGTCCCTGGATTCAAGAGGGAACACCAAGAAATAAACTTCAAAATCTACTGCTCTGCCACAAGGGTTTCAAAAAAAAATTTACTTAAATCAAGAACACTTTACCTTCCGATGCATGCATTTCAAAATCTCCAGAAACGATTGGTTGCCAGCAATTCTCTCAGGTGTCACATATAAAAGTTTGCATGATGGTTTGTCTTTTCTGGATACAAGAAGACTAATGTAAGAAAATTTTAAACATTAAAATAAGCAGTAACATGCAAGATTTTTTTCGAAAGGAAGTATACTATAATAGTGTATAATACATTATTCATGGCTAAATTATCAGAGAGATAAGAATAGACAAAGAAGTGAACTTCACCTTAGTTCTTGGAGCACAGCTGTGGCCTGGGAAGCAGTTTGTTGGGAATTTAAGAAAGTAGCAGGTATTCCAAACTTGAGGTTTAGTGTTATTATCTGATCCTGAATGAGTGAGAGTAATGGAGATACAACCACCGTGACACCTGGTTGAAGAGTTGCTGGAAGCTGTAAGTACAAAATACAGCAAAAATGTCAGAAGCACATAAACTATATGGTGACATAATAGTATTTATAAATCAATGATGGAGTCTCTGGGTAGAAATTATAGTTTGGAAAACCCCTTTAATAATGAATAAAAGAGAGACAGTATACACAATTATTTGACACATTCTAGATCTTTAGCACTTTTTCGCAAATAGTTCTTCAGAATAGTAACCATCATCCATATTAAGTGATTTGAAGAATATCACCAAATAATAAACTTACAGAAAGGGAGGTACAAGAAATAACTGACCTGATAGCAAAGAGATTTACCACCCCCAGTAGGCATAAGAATAAAGGAATCTTGCTTTGCCAAAGCTACTTTACATGCCCGATGCTGCAATGGTCGAAATGTACTATTACCAAAGATAACAACATTGGCCAATTCAATATCATCTAGAGCTTGCAATTCTTCATAAGTGAGAGTACCGCTTTTATCCCTTGATGCAAAGGAGGGTTGCATTTTGCTGGAAGTTGATGAAACAGAGCCTTGAGTGATGCCACTTCTGCAATCCTACAACAAATATTAATTATTTCGGTATAATCTCAACATGGTATCAGTCTTATATACCAGTAAATGTAGCTAACAAAAAGGAAAATATAATAGAACTAAGAATAATAAGAACTTTTACCAACTATTATTGCCATCCAAATGATCAACTAGTTTAGAACCATGTAATACTTTTAATAGACCAACTATGCAAGAAGGGTAGGTGAAAAACTTACATGTTTTGGGAACAACCATCAAAGAAACTCTCCTAGCAATTTTTTATTAGTGTTAAATTGGGTTTGAGTTACATCATTTCCTATTCACCTCATTTCATTTTATCCCAGACTGTTGAACAATCTTTGTGCTTGGTTTTGCCTTTTAAAGAAGAAAAACATTTAAGCATTAGAGTATATATGCAGATCAACCATAATTTTCAGGTCCATGTCAATGCATTTTCCTCACTTATAAAAGCATGGAATAGCTTTAATCTGTTCGTAAAGATTTGAATTAATCAGTATCACGTCTACACATCACTGTGATACAGTTTTAGAAAAGCTCATTTGTCATCCCTCTTCCAGTTTTTTTTTTTTTTAATTTCTTAAGCGTCAGTCTTCATTCCCTGTCCACTATATTTTTTTAATCCACTGTTACGCCTGTCCACATCCAAATCGCACATATTCAACACTCTGTTGAACTGTGCGTCAAAACTTACAATGTGTATTATTTGTTTTCTTTTATTTTCTGAAAGGCTCTTACAATTACAAAATAAATAGTAAATAATATTGATATCACCGGTAGGATTAAGAAAATAAAACTCTGCAATTTGTAAATATTTGAGCAAATAAAAAAAAACTAAAGATAAAATATAATTATTGTATTACCACAGATTTTCCCCTCGGAACACTACAGTGCATATCCTCATCGTCACTCGAATCCAACTCCACTACCTTAGCGCGGCGTCTGCGTTTCTGCGGTTGAGGCGAGTCGTCAACAACATTAATGAAGCTTCTCGAAGCGTCGTCGTTATCCGCATCGGCACCCGGAGCAACGGTTTTGTCAAGCACGTGCGTCAAGGTTCCGCACGCTTGTGATTCCATTTCCTGAAGGTCATCCCAATCTTCGGTGGCCTGCATCGACTCCGCTAGAGTCGCGATAAAATCGTCGCCGCAGTGCTCGACGGTGATGAAATCGCGACCGTCTTCTCCTGAAAAAGAAAAAGGAAGCAAGTTCAGTTAATAGCGTTGCATTGCACTGAATTGTATTGCAGGGGATTTGAAAGGCAAGCGATGGCGTATGCACCGTAGAGATCGATGAGACGGTGGAGGCATTTCTTAGCAGAGGATTCGTCGAAACCGAAATCGAGTGCTAAACTGATTAAGCGAGCTTTCTCTAACTCCAGATCTTGGTTCTTCTTCCTGCTACAGCTTCCCATTTCGGTTCCCGCGCTTTTTCGTCTTTCAATTCAAATTAGCCCTCTGACGCTTCTGTTATGCTACCAGGGTTTAAGAGAGAGGGTTGGGTTGGGAGCGCGCACTTTGCTGCTAGCTTAGACAGTTAAACGAAGTCGTATTGTTGTTATACTAATGGCAATTTCCTACGGATCTTGGATCTGCATAAGGAGTTGTTTTGCTTTGGGAATCCCCGCATTGACTGGGTATGGGTATGGATATGGGGAATCCCCGACTTTTTCAGTTGGGTATGGGGATGGGTATGGGGATGTACATATACCCGCCATAATACCTGTCCCCGCCATATCTTCATTCTCGTTTAAATTATTAAAATATTCACAATTAATCAAGTAACCCCTATATATATATATATATATATATATATATATATATTTTTATTTCTATTTTTTATTTCTTTTAATTATTTCATTTGTCATTAAACTCATTCTCATCTCCAATATATTTTTTATCTTATCATAACCTTTATGTAATTATGTTAAAATGATGTATGTTAATAAAAAAAAATTATGCCTCACATTTGAATATTTATATTATTTTTTAATATTT
>Ga0214543_1011598_pt1 | contig 12251 bp, 8 predicted proteins | sample CNSS2metaG_FD_160094 | JGI IMG/M metagenome (GOLD analysis project Ga0214543, IMG submission 160094) | Root nodule microbial communities from cowpea collected in UCLA plant growth center, Los Angeles, California, USA - CNSS2 | ecosystem: Host-associated > Plants > Roots > Nodule | place: USA...
TAAAAAGAATGAGACCAACATAGTCTAACATTTTATCAATTTCAAAGTTTGCAAGTTTATATACACAATTATTTGGTTCACAAAAAAGTGAGTAACTTTAACACTACAAGAAACTGTCTTATTAGTAATTAATTTTAGTGACTAAAAGTTATTAGTTACTATAGTAACCAATTTAGATACTAATTTACAAAATTAAAATTTATTAGTTACTAAAATAGTCACTAATATAAATAAAAAATTATAATTGGTCACTAAATTTGTCACTAATTAATTAGAGAGCAATTTAGTAACTAAGTTATTTTGGTAGTCAAAACTTAGGTAGCTAATTTTTAGTGACCAATTTTATTTGGTAGCCAAAACTATGGTAGGTAATTTTAAAAACCAATTTAGTGACCAATTATAATTTTTATTCATAATAGTAATTATTTAAGTAACCAATAAATTTTGTACTTTGTAAACTTGTATCTAAATTAGTAATTATAGTAACTAACAACTTTTGGTCACTAAAATTGGTTACTAATCAAACATTTTCTTATAGTGTAAGTTTCATAATATTACAATTCTTCATGTATCTACATCAGCTCAAGATATCTAAAATAACACTCATAATTTTACCGTATAAAGAATTTTGAATTTTCATATAAAAAGTGAAAATAATTGATAAAATTATATTGAAAAAGAGGTAATTTATATATTGATAAAGTTAATATTCTACGGTTCTCAAAAGTTTTCACGTGATCTTGTATTATTTATCCTTTTTGCTTTCTGATTGTAAGATTAGGTAGGGTTTCCGAGTTGATTATGTGATAGGGTTTCACATTCACTAGTCTAAGGTCTTGTAGGATTTTAGATCCTAGTTCTTAATTACGTGTTTTCTTTCTTATTTTTTAATAGATTTATAAAAGGTTTAATTAGTCGTAAGGTACCCAGTTTGGTGCTAGTGTGTCAAATTGGTACCCGATTTTAAAAAAGTATCAATTACGTACCCAAATACGTTTATGTGCATCAATTGGGTCCAATAATTTAGACGTCGTACAGTGGTTAACGTTGACTGATTTAAGTTGGTCTGAGAAGCAATAAAATAACGCGTGGCCATCATAGAATTAGTGACGTGGATATTGTTGGTGTGAGAAGAAATTTTACGTTAATTAATTGTAGAAGGCAAAGTTTAAAAAGTAAATTTGGTAAAGTTAGTGCTGGAGTTCGAAGAACAGAGAAAGAGGGGAGAAGACGAGGGTGGCGAATCGACTCGCGCTTGCTTTCACTAGCATTCAGTAGATGATCGGAAGCATCCTTGACAGCGACGTGGGTTTAGCGGTGGAAGAAAGGTATGTGTTCTTGCCATTCAGTAGACGAACCACTCGCGCAGGCTTTCACTGCCATTTAGGGTTTTTTGTTTTGTCTGAGATTGTGATAATTTTTGGGGTTCTATTCAATGTATTTATTGTTTTGTGTGCTTTGATTGTTGTGTTTTTGTTATTTGTAATGCGGTGCCAGTGTTGGTCCCCCACTTTCAGATTTCTTTATTCATTTGGTCCCCCATTAAGTGTCACGGTGACGGTGTTGCGTTTACTGTGTGGTCCCCCCTTTGTTCATTTTGTCGTTGTCTTTGTGTGTTGGTGGTATGGTTTGCAATTTCTGTTTGATTGTTTGGGCATTTTCATATGTGACAGGAATATATAGATAGGAATATAGTACTTCAGATGGAAGAAAATTTCGAAGTTTTTCACCATGGGGGAAGGTTTGTTAACGATGGGTCACTAAAATACATTGGAGAGAGTAGTATTTTGTCATGTGACCCAGACAAATGGAGTTACTTTGAGATAATGTCAATTTTGAGGAAAATGAGTTACGTGAATGTCAAAGAATTATGGTATTCAGTAGGTGGAGGTGTTGTATTGGATGGAAGGCTGGAATTACTGACTGATGATAGAGGTGCATGTCACATGGTCAACATTGCCACACTAAATGGTCAAGTGCACCTTTATGTGGTGCACTTCGTTTGTGAGCCTATAGTAGTACATATGATAGAGGGTGGGACTGAGGCAAAAGTTGTTGTGGATGGTGCAGTTGAGGGTGAGGTTGATGTGGAGACTCGGGGTGGTGAAGAACCTGCTGTGGTGGGTGAGGTTGAGGTGGAAGCTGGAGTGGAAGTTGGAGTGGATGTTGCAGGTGAAGGTGAGGGTGATGGTCATATGGAGGCTGCAGTTGATGAAGAACATGTTGGGGTGGAAGTTGGTGTAGGTCCTGCAGATAAGGGTGAGGGTGAAATGGAGGGTGCAGGTGAGGGTGAAATAGAGGGTGAGCCTGATGAAGAACCTGTTGAAGTGGGTGGTGCAGGTGAGAATGAGGGTGAAATAGAGGGTGAGCCTGATGAAGAACCTGTTGAAGTGGGTGGTGCAGGTGAGAATGAGGGTGAAGTGGAGGTTGAGCATGATGAAGAAGATGTTGTGGAAGGTGAGGAAACAGACTATGAGGGTGATGATGATTATGAGGTGAGGAGTTGGACTGATTCTGAAGAGGAAGTAATGGGTGAGGATGAGTTGTTTGATGTTAGAATTGAAATCAAGGAATTGGAGGATGATCTGTTTGATGTTACAATTGAAGGAGGAAGTGGTTTGTCTAGAACAAACCCAAAGGGTAAAAATGTGTTTGACAGGGGGTTGTCTGATAGGGAATGGGAGTCTGAGACATTAGATAGTTGTGGAAATAGTGATGCAAGTGATGACGATAGAGATATGTATGGTAACTTTGGGATATTCTCCATGCCTAAAAGTATGGAAGACTATAATTGGGAAGTTGGGACGTACTTTACTGAGAAGGAAGAATTCACTGAGGCTATTAGAACTTATGGTGTCCGAAGTGGCAGAAAGTTAAAATATTTTAGAAATGACAAAAGGAGAATTTGTGTGAAGTGTTTGGGTGCGAAGGGTAAATGCAAGTGGTATGCATATTGTGCTTATAAACCAACACAAAGTACATGGCAATTAAGGAGAATTATCAACACTCACACATGTAGTAGGGAATTCAATGTGCGTTTAATGACTTCAAAGTGGTTAAGTGGGAGGCTGGAAAAAACACTAAGAGAGAACCCAAATATCAAGTTGACTGATTTGAAAAACAAAATTGGGAGAAAATGGAACATTGGTGTTCCAAGATCAATGGCCTTTAGGGCTAGGACTATGGCATACAACAACATTGATGGGTCATTCCAAGAACAATATAAACGTGTTTATGACTATGCACATGAGTTGTTAAGGTCAAATCCAGGTTCCACTGTCAAAGTCCATGTTGATGAGAATGAGGGCAATCCAATTTTCAAACGACTATATGTATGCCTCAAGGCTTGTAAAGATAGCTTCTTCTGTTGTAGGCCTATTATTGGTGTAGATGTCTGTTTTTTGAAGGGAAAATATGGGGGAGAACTGTTAACAGCTGTGGGCAGAGATGGAAATGACCAAATGCTTCCATTGGCATACGCTGTGGTAGAAGTAGAGAACAAGGAAACATGGACATGGTTTCTTGATTTGATGATAGAAGACCTAGGAGGAGCTGAAATTTGTTCTAAGATCACTTTCATGTCAGACCAACAAAAAGTAAGTAACTATATCCATGTGCTATTTGATGTTTAATTGTGATTCCTTAATATTTGACCAATCAATTGTTATGCTCTAAAAATTACAGGGACTGCTTCCAGCATTGCAAGAACTGTTGCCTGGTGTGGACCAAAGATTCTGTGTACGTCATATATATGCCAACTTCCGCAAAAAATTCCCTGGAAAAAATCTGAAGAGACTACTCTGGAAAGCAGCATATGCCACACACCCACAAGCATGGGAGGCTGTGATGAGGGAGATTAAAGAGTTGAATGTTGATGCTTTTAAGCATCTCATACAGATTCCCCCAAGGCATGTTTTTAAATATTTTTTTATAAGTACTGTTTTGGATTTAAACTGATTTCAAATTAAAATGGTTTCTTCCCTGCAATCAAATTCTGGTCCAGGTCCAGATTTACATCAAGACCTGCGTTTGACACTGTTGTGAACAACATGTCTGAGGGTTTCAATAGCACTATAGTAGATTCCAGGAGTAAACCCATCATAACCATGATGGAAGAAATTCGAATGTATCTGATGCAGAGATGGGCTTCCAATAGAAAGAAGGTAAATGCATTTCATGGTTCTATTTGCCCAAAAATTCAAGACAGACTGGACAAGGAAGCACAAAAGACCAAATATTGGTTACCAAGGTAAATGTATTTGATGCACCTAATTGTAATAATGTTTCATTAAATATGAATGTTTTATGGCTGTTTTTTAATTATATCTTGTATTCAATGCAGCTGGTCTGGACAACAACTATTTGAGGTCAGCCATACTGCTATGATTGGGGAGAAATATGTGGTGGATTTAGATAAACAGGAGTGTAGCTGCAGGAAGTGGGCAATAACATCAATTCCCTGCTATCACGCAATCACTGCCATCCGATTTCTCAATTTGAATGCAGAGGATTACCTCCCACACTGGTTTTTGAAGTCAACATACGAGGAGACCTATTTGTCCCTCACCTGTTAATGGACCTCATCTGTGGGAGATGACATCTTATGCTGATGTGTTACCTCCTGCTAAAAGAGTGCTGCCTGGAAGACCAAAAAAGAAACGAAGGCTGGAGTCCTGGGAGCTGAGGAAGGATGACACCCAAGTCAGGCAAGGTGGAACCCGTAAAAGATGTGCCATTTGCAGAGCACTTGGACACAAAAGAAATACTTGTCCGCAGGCACCTCCACCACAGCAGCAACCAACTCCAACTGCTGAAGAAACACAAGCAAATCAGCCAACTCAGGCAACTGATATCAGTGGTGGTCAACAAATTCAGATTACTGCATCTGAACCAGTTATGCCAGCATCAACAAATCAGCCAACCCAAAATCCTTCATGCCAACAGAGTGAAGTGTCTCAAGCAACCCAAAATTCTGCATGCGAACAGACTCAAGTGCCTCAACCAACAACAACAACCACATTCAGAGAAAAACTGTCATTTAGGAGGGGACCAATCACGGAGCCATGAAGAAATTATGGAACACTTGTTTTATTTTGGAAAATCAATATGTAGTGGCTTTTTTTTGACAAACTCAGTGCTGTTATCTTAGAATGTAGTAGTGTTATTTTGGAAACAGCTTGCTTTTGTGCTGTTATTTACATATTCAGGTCTTTTGAAGAACAATATTATGTACTGAAATGGCATTATGAACCACTTTAATATTATTTGCTTTCTCATCTCCAGATTATCTTCATTATCAAATCATGTTAAATGCAAATAAATAGAACACAGTCAGTTCACTCAAACTTGTAATTCGTTCATTAAGAATTCATTACAACATTACACCACTGATACTTACAGAAGCAGTCAGTCTAACAACAGTTCAGCAACTCTTTTGAACTAACTTACAAACTAAAATTACATTAACAAAAAGCAAAAACACTATTATTACACTTAAAATCTTAACCCATCTATCAGAAATCGCAATTGCTTTTTCCAGAGTGTAAATCTTTCTCCTTTGTCTCCCAATGGTAGCATCTTTTTCATCTCCATTATCTTCATTCAGCCATTTGAAGTAATTGCACCCTTTAAATACCTCATTCCCACCACTCCGCTGTTTGCAAGAACAAATAATCGAACATTAATCAAAAACAGAGAACATGAAAAACATTAATAAAGATTCAATCAAAATTAAATTAAAATCATACATATACTCCGACCTTATAATTAGGACACCCCCAAAATTGTTTTCCAGCATTCCTGACTGTTTTAGCGACTCTCAACACAGCGTTCTCCCCATAAAAGCAAAGAGGGGATTCACCCAACACCCTATACGAACCACCAGTGGAGGACACACTTTGCTTCTGCGAACCCCACGAAGAACATGAACACCCTTCATTGCGAGACATTGCAGATTCACCAAAAATGACATCTTCCAATCAAGAATGAAGAGCAAAATGATTGAAGAAAGAAGAGCAGAGGAAGAAATACACCACACTAATAGCGAAAACCCAATTCCTCAATTAGGGCATAACACACTCTGATTTTTAAATATAGCACACCACATCACTGTACAATTATTTTTTCAGCCACAACTGCTTTTTAAATTGACACGTATCCGTTCACAATTGCCACATCATCTCATTTTTAACGCCGTTTCTCACAATTTAACGGGATGGACCCAATTGATGCACATAAACGTCTTTGGGTACGCAATTGACACTTTTTTAAAACCGGGTACCAATTTGACACACTAGCACCAAACTGGGTACCTTACGATTAATTAAACCTTTATAAAAAAACCTGAAAATTAGTGGATAAGTCAATCTTTGAACAAGAAATCGAAACAAAAAACAACTACAAGCCCATCACTTTGGTGTAAACATTTTCTGAACAAAACAACAATAAACTTATGAATTGCCTGTTTTTAAAATAACTGTTATAATTTCTTTTTAAAAATTCATTCATTTGCATGTTTATACCAACTTTAAAACAAATATTGTATTATCATATTTAATAAATAAACTTATTTAAATGACAAGTCACACAATATAATATTATGAGTAAATATTCAGTTTATAGAATCACTCCTTAAAGATATTCAAGAATTCATAAAAGGAAATTCTGAGGCACACCAAGATGTTAATACAAGACAGGGTACAAAATCCAACAGCGATCAAACTAAGATTAAAAGGCAATACATGGGCCATAGCCCAAAAAGAAAAGCCCAATAAGCGGAATCTAGCCTAGGCGGGCTACGCAGCGGAGTCACCATTCCCCTGTTGACCACGAGGATTTCTCACATATGCTCACATCAATAAATTGATGATCATCGCAAAAAGAGAAAGTCACACCAAACAAAACATACAAAAACAGAAGGGTAAGCTAGAGCCGAAAAGTGGTTTATCATACAGTTACATACAATTTCATAGTTCAAGATACAAATGTCAACCAATAATGTTATAACTTGCAAACAATACACTAAGACTCAGACACGACTCATCCGGATACATATAATTAGTCAAATTCAGCAAATGCTTGCACTTGTGGTGGACTTCCCTGCTCCACCGAGCTAATTGTTACAATGTCACATCCCCCACACACAAGGTTAGCCTTTAATGAGTTTCAGACCTCTTGCTACTCTCACCACTAGAATCAGTACACTTTATGTGAGACTAACTGACTCTTTAGAGTGTCAGGATGCAACCTTATCTTGAATCCTTACTAAATTATATAGATGGGACACCACCATGAACTCCCACTAACAGGGGTCATAGAATGACGTCCCGACCAATTGAGGCACCACCATGAGGTCTCACCTAGAGGCTCATGGAATTACGTCCTAACCACATACAAATCATATCCCACATCCAATTATGTAATCTTACGCATACCGATCTCATATCAACATTTATAACCAACCTTTATCCGTGTCCCATACCAAAACCATACCAACAATATGTTCCATTTATCAACAATAACATTCATTCTCATACCAATCCCATGTCACTTTGATAACCAACCTTTCCGTACTTATTTCATGCCAAAATCATATTAACTCCACATTTCAGTCCATAAAATCAGATCTCACATGCATATTCATATACTTCATACTTAAAATAGGGTAACCCAAGCCAAGCATACAATTAACAACCAAGAGCAGGGAAAGAACAGTCATGGAGTAAAACCTTGCACCAGTCTCACTCAAGCTAAGAACCCTCGCTCAGGCGAAAGGAATCTCTCGCTCAAGCTAAAGGTTCTCGTTTAGGCGAGACTGCCAACAGAGAACCCTGCAAGACTCGCGAGTTCTCGCTTAGGCGAGCCCTCCTCGCCTGAGCGAGGCCATCCCTCGCCCAAAGGTGAGGTTCCTCGCCTGAGCCACACTTGTAGTGACTTGCCTCAAACTATCACGCGTCCTTGCTTAGGCGAGCCCCTCTCACCTGAGTGAGATAGTACCTCGCTCAAAATGAGAGCTCTCCGCCTGAGCGAGAGCTCGAGTGTGAGTCTAGGCCTGTTCCTGCAAGTCTCGCCTAGGCGAGACAGGTTCGCTTGGGCGAAAACATCGCATCTCGTCATTGTTCTCCCTACAACAACCATACATTCATATCCAAACAATAAAACCATACATCACAAGCATTCACTGGAGCACTCAAGCTTAGAAATCGTGAAACAATAGCAATACAAGCAACAATCGTGTTAACCAAATAAGTTCTAGCTTCCCTTACCTGGAAGGAGCTAGTACAGAACTTCGACACTGAACCACGGAGCACAACAGCTCTAGGAATAGGCTTAGAAGCTGGAAAACAACGAAATATTAAAGGAACGGGATTACTATGGAACCCTAACTGTAAAGGCGAAAGTATGTTTTAAGAAGATTGATATAGGCTTGAGAATCACTTACATGGAGTGGAAAACGAAACTGAGCTTGAGCAACCTTGACCAAGATCAGAGTTAAACCCTAGCAGAGAGTTCGCAACTGCTTAGGAAGGAGTAAGGGAAACTATTTTCTGAAAAGTGAATGGAATGAGGGTGTTAGGGCAGATTAGGGTCTGGATTCCCTTTGGGCTAGCCCTAGGCCCAACTAATTTGGGACAACCTTTTAAAATAAGGGCAATAATGTAAGTGAGCCTTACAAATATAGGGAACATGGTCTATATTTGATTTGATTGATTTTCGGTTGATTTAGCAATATAAATAACAAGAAAAAAAATATAAAATGTATTCATAGTACTTCATTCTTGATGTCATTGAAGTTATTAAAATTGAAAAAAATACATCATAAGTGTAACATGAAGGAATAAGTTGTTTAAGAAATTATATTTGAAAAATACATCACAGTTCTACTATTTTATGAAGGACGAGATTCACTCAATATCAATTTCTTGACAAAAGTTTTTTTCCTACAGTGTCAGCTTCCTGCAAATTCAAAAAGGAAAAACTTAAATAAGAAGAACTTAAAGTCACCATATATTTAAACATGTTGTATAATTATTACATTATAATATTTAAATATTTGTGTACAATAGAAATATTTAGTACCTGGATTGTGATGCATATACGATATGGTGTTGTTCAAGCTTCCAAACCATATTTTTTTAACAAATGTTACATAAATTGATCTTAAAAGTGATGTGACGAGTATGCCTCTTGAAAATGATTTCATTTTTGGAAGATTACTCATCCTCACTATTTTCAACTTAGGCAAAGATAAAGTTGAACTTTGGCTGTAGAAACAAGACAACATTGGAAGATCCTTCATTACAAGACATTCTAGTTTGGGAAAAATGATGGACACATTTTCATCTTCAGATATATCACTAGATATGACCTCTTCCATTTTTTCACATTTACATAATCTGAGTATTTTGAGTTTCTCAAGATTTTTGACTGAAGAAAGTGAGAATAAACTTTGGAGGTTGTCACATTGGAAAATGTAAATTGACACCAAATTTGAGAAAAATGAAACTTGAGGTTCCTTATTCCAAACATACTTCAATTTGCTTAGTTTAATCAATGCTAACACCTCGAGTTGAGGAAGTATTTCATGAATTTTATGATCAAGATTGTCATCTTCAAAATCAAACAGCTCTGTCAATATTTCACATTTGTCCAAAGTTAATTTTCTCAAATTCTTGAATCTCGTGATCATGCTTGAGGAGATAGCATTCAACAATTTGTTGTTGTTGGCCAAAATTAGATATTCCAGTTCACAAAATGATTTGGACGGATAATTCCAGTGCCATAGCTTCTCTATATTCATATTAATCACATAAAGTATCTTCAATTTTTCCACCAACAACTGCAAGAAGCAAGAGGTAATTTAAGCTTGTAGGCCTATGCCTGAATTCAAAACTAAGTAGAATGAACTACATTATGTTGATAGTTTTTCATAATACCATGTTATGCACTTATATTATTGAATTGCATACTTTTATTCCATCATCAATACAATAAGTAATTAAAATAAATACTAGTTACCAATATCAAATGACAAGAAAGAAAACATGTGATTTCCATGCAAAATACACTTGATAAATAGTTTGTAATGGAAACTTACTGAACTTGGGAAGAAGCAATTTGTTGTAGATGATTCTTCAAGAGCTTCGGAATCTTCAATAAAAGAAATCATAGTACAACAATTTGTTATTTTTAATGTTTGTAGGGAAGGAAATTCAGATATAGAAGGAAAGACAATAGAGAGACTTGGTAGATTTTCAAGAGAAACATCCTTCAATTCATGAAAGGTGAGTTTCCCTCTCATTCCCTCCACTTCTTCTTCTTCTTCGGCAATAATAATTGTATCCAACACCTCACAGTCATAAATTTCCAGATTTGTTAGTTTTAGAGGAACTTGAAGCATATTAAGAGACTTACATTGCTTGACTTGTAGGAGTTTTAGGTTTTGATAGAACCTGGAAATATCTTTGTTAACAATGCAAGTTAACTTTGGAAGATCAATCAAAGTTAGTTCACACAGTTGTTGTAAAAGGTGTGTGGAACAAGATATTTCTTTATGAATGTTGAATATGGTTTTTAATTCCTTACAGTGACTCACAAAGAGTTTCTTCAAATTCGTCAACTCTTGTAATGTCTCAGAGGAAATGACACAAACCAAGTTGTCATAACTGTCAAACACAATCTCATTCAATTCAAAGAAAGACTTCCCATCAGTTGTAAGCATTTCATGTGAATCTGCAAATCCGGTTGTGAATTTTTCCAATAATGGACATTTTTCTATGATCAAAGATTTGAGATTTGGAAATTCCAAATGACCACTATAGATTTGTCTCAAGTTTGGGAGAGATTTAAACTCCACCTTGCTCAATAATGGGAGCTTAGTTTTTGGTCTAACTTTATCAAGATAGTCCTTAAAGATGGTAGATAATGCCTCACATGCCTCTATAATTAATTCCTTTAGTTGGTTTAACTTCTCTGCTTGATCAAAAGAAACTATGTATTCGAGAGAGGGAACATCTTTGATGTGTAAAATTTGAAGGTTTCCAAGGTCAATAACATTTGGACTATCATCGTACCATAAATATCGTATGCCATATACTTTTGATAATTTTACTTCCTTTAACTGAGTGAAATTTATGAAACCTCCACCTCCCTTTGCAGAAAAGTAAGAGTTGTGAAATAGGTTAAAAATTGACGATGAATCCCATTGCTCAATGTTGATAACTTCAAGTTTGTGTGACCTCCTAATCAAGTTAAACAAAAAAATATCCAACGAATCCTTACAGTTTTTTGCTCGAAGAATTTGAAGGTTAGTGAAGTGGGAAAGGTGAAGATTAGCCAGTGTCTTGCGTATTTCTTCATCACTATTGATAGTGTACTCGGTAATTTTTGATAATTTGTCATTCTACATTAATATTCTGCCCTTGTTATCCCATCGTACAAATAATGAATACATAATAACATCACACATTTTTTTATTTATTATCTATTGCGATGAAAAATGTTTGAGAGAGAACTAACCCGGAAAAGATATGCAAGGTTGGTGTGAGGGTGAATATGCACTTCATCATTTTGTGTTATTAGTATCGATTTTAACTGTGATTCTTTTATCATTCCCAACCCAAACTTCTTGATGTTGGGACAATGGTTGAGCACCAAGTTCTCTAAAGATGGCCATTCAACAATGTCTCCCGAGGAAAAACTTCTTAGATTGGGTAAGTCTTCAACATGCATTCTCTTCATTTCACAATATTCAATTGCAACTGTGGCGTTTCCCTCATTAACAAGATCACTACTTATATACTGTCCATAAATAAAATCTCCACAAAGTTTCAGTTGTAAATAGAAATACTAAAAACTAAATACTACTTTTTGAGGAGCACCCTCTGTTAAAATTATTATTATATATGTCAAAAATATTTATTCTATCCGCTTAATTTTATATATTTGAACTTACTGGGTGCTTCTTTATAACAAATCTGCATGTAGTTAAAAGTATACAAATACATTTTTTAACTTTTTCCATTAACTTAGTTCTTAAATTATTCATCACTAATAGTGATTAATTATTTTTTATTACTAATTATTATTTAAGAATTTTTTATAATCAATTGTATAATAATTTTATTATAAAAATATAATAATATATAACTTATAAATTAAATGAAGTTGGAGTTGTTAATATATTATTTTCTTTTTAAACGTGTGTGTAATAATGTGTAAGCTGTTTGGGTAATGACAAATTCTCACATTTA